>SCPN01001626.1_pt1 | contig 264088 bp, 314 predicted proteins | sample 6106831 | NCBI WGS metagenome assembly SCPN01 (sample SAMN10720447, study PRJNA508395) | human gut metagenome | isolation source: Participant 1, 0 month
CGGATGATTATTATTTTAAAGTAAAGAGATCTTGATTTCAAGGGCAGGAGTTCTCATGGAGACAAAATCCAAAAATAGATCAGAATCTTAAGCTTAGGAGATAATGACTAAAGAAGGTGGTAGCAGTCCCAGCGCTTCTTCAGGAATTATGATTGAGCTAGAAAGAGTTCAGCCTAATGTCACTCCTGAGAAAATATATTTGACAATCAGTATATTCAGAATTGAAACAATATATCAACAGGAGAGAAGGATTTAATATCGTCTTTAAATCCTGTTGATTTGACGATTATAGAGAACGATACTACGAAACAATCCCCTCTATATATCCAGGTGAATTGTTAACGGTGAGAATATTATGGCATGGATTACCAATAACGGTGAGGTCTAGTTCTGTATCATCACCAGAAATGGTAGGTAGGTATGAGGCTCTTATGGCGGCGCATGATAACAGGAAGAAATATAGTAAGATAATGGACGAGTAGATTATCTTACGATATACTGATGTCGCTACGAAGAATATCATAATGTGATGCTATCAAAGATCAAAACTATGTTACTGGTGGTATTGATACATATACTGATAATGGTATAGTTAACGCAAGGGATGTTGGGTAAGAATGGAGCAGTTATTGGAGGAAGGAGTATTCTCCGGAAGATGCTTTGAAGTTTCTTCTATAGTTGGATTGATAGCGAAAACATCAACTACACGGATAGGTCTATAGCTAATACGGAGTTGATGAGATCTTATATAAATCTGTTAAATAGAGTATTCGGGAGAAATTTCACTTTGGATGATATAGATAATATAGCCAAACTTATAGTCGTGTAGATAATCCAATAATGAATAGTGATGATGCCAATGACTAATAGGGATAAAATGATCAAGATCATAGGTAAGAATATGTCTAGAGCTGATGGCCCTACGCTCAGAAGGGAATGGTCTTCTTCAATGTAGGTCGTAATATAGCTAAGGCTGTTCAGGATTCTAAAACAGTCTATGAAAGAAGATATGAGGTTTGCTCCAAGATCATGGTCATTTTCCAATTCTACCAACGCTTCTAAAGAGGATAGGCGTATGCATGCTAAATTAGAGAGTCTGCTTTTGGCGAGAGCCGGTTTCTTGAATAAAGAGATAAAGATAGTAGACTTAATAATTATATATTGTATGCTCGTCCACCACAGATAATCCTAATACATTTGATTTGGTAGCTATGGCTGGTGGAAAGAATATCGCTACGGTTCAAGTTACTAAAGAAGAATTAGATAGTATGGGGTATAGTTTGTATGAAAGGGAAAGAAATGTGAGATCGGAAGATTATGAATCCAAGATCATTCCTGTGTCTTTTCTGCTACAACCAATAGACCTTACCAGAAATGGGCCTGAAGCTAATTCACTTGGCGCTTTCGCTACTATCGAGAATGCGGCTGAGGGAGGCTTCTAGGATGGTTGATAAGTACAATATTCAGAACAATGAACTAGCTACATCAGAGCTTAATAAAAGAGCTATTAGGATTATTAATACGGTTTTAAGAAATTACAAATCATATGATATTAAAATAAAGGGCTTTCTGGAGGAGTTGAAGTTGGTATTTATTTCCATGGTCAAGCAAAGAGACTGGGACACCGCTTAAGGTATTAGAGTATAATACTGATTATGCTGATAATATTATAGAAAATTATAAATATGTGTCCTCAGATGTATCTTACTCAAGCTGTGGTTGAGGCTATTAATAAGGATGTTATTGTAAAGGGTAGGGATATTAATGAACAGCATTCTGACCTTAGCAATATTCTTTCGGTGTTGGATAAAGAGACCATAGATAAAATAGATGGTAAAATGAACAGCAACAATAATAATGATATGGGGAATGTGATGAGGGATCAGGGATATTATGTTCCGACTCCATCCATTCCATCCCTATGCTTGGGGACAATATTTCTTCTATTCCTGTTCCTGTCGGGATGAGTAGTTCTTCGGATATGGATAATGATGTTTTATCCAGAGAAGGAAGTAGAAGCATACCGTCATTGGTTGAGGGTATAAAAAAATCTGTAGAGACATCTTATCATGATGACGTAAAGGCCAGAAACTCTTTTCAGATGATGATAAATGAGGTAGGTATACCTAAGGGTAATTATGATATAACTGGGAGCAGGATCAATCTTCGTGATTCAAGATGTAGGTTATCAACAGGTGAGTGGATTCCTAAATATGAGAATTATATCAATAATATAGATAATGACGATCGTCTATCGAGAAGTCAAAGTGGTTGGGAGAAGACTTATAGAGGATTAGGTAAGTTTTATAATCTGCTTTGTATGGAATAGGTGGAGTGGGCCAGTCTGTTTATGGATTAAAGGAGCTTGTTACAAAGGAACGTTATCAGCTATGTATGATAACAGTTTTGCCAGATGGTTGGATGATATGGATAAGCGTGGTGATTATACGCTTAATCATTATTACAGTAAGGAGGGGCGAGACGCCGGTTTCTTAAAAGTATGTTTACGACCAATTTCTGGACAAACGATCTTTTTGTCGGGGCTGCATTTACGGCTGGTGCTATCTTGTCGTCTTATGCTTTCGCTGGTGCCAGTCTTATGAATACTTGCCCGTAGGGGCTAGGGTAGGAGCGACTGTCGCTGGATTAGGTAGAGCCGCTTCCGCCACGAAGAGCAGGTTTAACTCCATGCTAAGAGCCGCCCACATAGGACAAGGCATAGGTAAGGGTTGGACAACCCTGACCTTTATTGGTACGTCAACGCTTTGGGGAGGCTTCGGTAGAGTCAAGAAGCGGATTGATGGAATCTGAGGAAAACTTCAAAGCAGGCTTACAGAAACGCTTATGGTAGAAGCCTCGTATGAGGAGCTTATGAGGTTCAGAAATGACAACGTCGATGCCGCCAATACTATATTTGCAGCTAATATCGGTATTCTTACATTGTCTAGCATAGCTATGTACGGCGATATGTTCAGCATGGATCTTAGCGTGGATAAGTTCATAAAACGCAATATATTTGGCGTAGGCGCCGAGGAGGATGGATAACAGGACATTAAGGGCCATAACGCCTAAGAAATGGCAGAAAATAGCCGGGAATACGTTCAATATCATCAAACGTCCGGTATCTGAGGGTCTGTATGAGGAAGGTCTTCAGGGGTGGCTAGCAAAATCCGCCGAGGTTGGGTAGAATCAAGATACAATCCTATGGCTATCCGGCAGAATATAGGCTATGGAGGCTATAAAGAGCAGGTTCAAGGGAGACTTACGGATCTAATCAGGGATGGAAGGAAATCGGCATCAGTATGATTATCGGATCAGTTATGGGAGGAAAAACTATTGGTGGTATAAAGGAATGGAGCCAAGACATGTCCCGGAACAAAGGGATGGTGGGGCCTACACACACCAATGCCGGCGCCTTGACTACCGCCGCTATCCGTGCTATTCGTGGCAGTATGGCTCTTAACGCTCAATTATCAGGCTTAAGTACGGATAATAACGCTGACGATATACCTAATTCTAGAATCATAGATAAGACTTTAGTGATGCCGTATTCAACCGTCTTCGTTATGATCAGGAAATGGGGATGTTAGATGATACTAAGGAGAATTTTAGGACGGTAGTTGAGTCTATACCTAATAGCGATATCGCTTCCGATATGAATATGACGGATGAGCAGGTCAATGAGTATAAGTCCAATCTGTGGCGAGTTTAATAAGAAGGTTGATAATTTTACTATGGCCAGCAGATTTGCCGACTCCCTTACCGATGGTATATTCAATAGATCATTTAACACCTACATCTCTAACATGGCTTATAATGGTCTTGAGGCTAAGGATAATTTGGATGATATCACCAATCAGTTAAATAGGATATACAAGACGGATATAGGTACTTCCTTGACATATATCCCCATCTTAATCCCGATTCTAAGAAAGCCCTTGATGATCTTCGGAAGCTTACGGATGATATACATAAGATGGAGAATGATATTTTAAAACTTCAGCAAAATATCGCATCGAAGGAGGCAATTGAATCTGATAAAGGCTAAGTTGGCTGAGGAGAATGATAGGCTTCTTAAATTGTGAGAGGAAGGAATTGCCTTGGAGGAAATTACATTGGTTAATTCTGAGGGTAGATATATCTAAGCTATTCTTGAATAGCGATGACTCGAAGATCAGTGCCGCTGATCTTATGGCGGCCTGAGACTATAATTGATTTTGAGAATATCGTATCCACTCGTGGGGTTGAGAATCATAAGGAGGCCATGGCGTTGCTCAGCGAAATATCGTCACAATCTTAGCCTACAAGAGATATAAATGGAGTCTCTTCGTCGTATGCGTGACAGAAGATTCATCCGGGCGCAGGAGCCTTGGGTTCATGAAGATATTATCGAACATATAGGGTAAGACTTATGAGGAGGAGATGATAGCAAGTATGATTTCAGGAATACTGATAATCCTGATGCCAATGATCTTTACGCCAACGACCAAGCTATAGACAAGGCTTACCAAGATGGTCTTATAGGGGAGGGATGAGGCATTTATGTTCAAGACATATAATCATATGATAGCCAGATCTATGGAGAACGAGATTAAGACCGATGAAGGTAATATAGTCGAGAGGGTTCCTGATGATGAGGATATCATAAATCCTTCTGAAGATAGAATCAATAATATAGCTATAAAGATATGGAACGGTAATGAGGGATGTCTTATCTCCTAGGGAGAGACAGATATATGATAATAACAAGCCTCGTGTCGATAGTCTAGTTAGCGGGTTTGGGATAATCCTATTTCAAGGATCAATAAGGCTAGATCGATAATAGATAGATTGAAGATCCATGATAATATTTGATAATATCAAGGACGCTGTTGATGATATTGTAGATATGAATATCAATGGTCTTGATCAGGATCAGACCAAAGAAGCTATAAAGACTTATAATGATCTTATGAATGAGGCTGACAATGGCAATGAGACTGATCAGGATAAGCTTAATGAGGCTATTGATATTATCAATAATTATTCCGATGGGCCTCTTCTTCAATTCGTGGAATGGATGAGGTTGTATGATAACGGAAGTATAGCTGTCAAGGATTACGATAAATCCATACCTATAGGTGATGTCCTCACAGAGAGCGAACCCGGGACATCCACCGCAGGACGGAAGTTAACGCCGCCCAGAATCCAGTGGTGTTGAGTAACTCAGAAGAGATCAGTGGGGTTATGTATTATGAAGTTGGCGGAATGAGACTTGACAGGTTTATGGACAGTCTTGGGCTTAAAAGATCTGATGCCACTGATACTGATAATGGAAGGGTGATGGATTTCACCAACGGAACCGACATATTTACTGTTATAGAGTCAGATAACCACTCAAGATGGATGATTAGCGGGATGACGCTCAGGCTTTCGAGAACGCTACCAGTGTCATACTGGGGCGGCAGACCATATATCGACCTCAACTGGTTCATGGTGTATCAAAGGGGCAGGATGGGTCTATTGTCCCTTATTATACGGGTGATACGTTTGGGTCTAATAACGAGTCGGTGAATCAGGAAGCAGCTAGCTAGCAAAAGGTGATATGGTAAGGTTTAAGATGGATATATCAGATCCATACACCAAGGGACTGTATGATAAATACAATAGCCTTAACGCCGTTGATCTAATTCTGATGAGACTAAGTCAGCTTACAGAGAGCTGGTTGATAATATGGTTATTAAGATCGTGGATAGTGATGGTAATTTTGTCTCGGTGCTAAAAGCCAATGATCAGACTCAAAGGAGTGACGCTGATTTAAGAAGTATGGCCTTTGAGTTGTATAGGGATAATGTAGGATCTGTCGCTGGCGAGATTGATATACCGTTCGTAGGCGCAGTCACCAGTGTTTTACCAGGAAGACCTAATTTTAGCATAAGTGATGATAATGGTACGTTGATGGTATCCGAAATGACTTTACCAATGAGACGGTTGGTAAGGTCGAGAGCGTAGGATATATAGAGAACAGGAGGTTACGATGAGAGATAATATTAGAGTATAACATATTCCGTTCTGTACGGCTATCGTTAGGGACAAGTATGGTAATTATAAAATTCACGTATCCCAGTTGTAGTTATAAAGACAGAATGGAAGAAATTACCTGTACCCGTAAGATTGAAAAATCAGGATATATCATCATTCCTCATCCATGATCGGATCGATGGCTGATAGGAGGTTATGGAAGGTCTAGGCGGAGGCGTAAAGTATTGATGATATAATGGATCTTAATAACGCTATAGCCAGATCAGGTTGGATAATAAGACATATATGATTCCGTTGACGGGAGACGTGGATGTTATCAAGAAACGGCTAGGGGCTGTCAAGGAAGCGGCTAGTAAGATGCCTATGACTACTGACGTAAGAGGGTGGATAGGCGATTCCAGGACTAAGGAGGATATTTTGATGAATGACGTTTACGATCAACATCGATCTTAATAACGATCCTTTCATAGCCCCTAAGTTCAGGATATGAGTATCAGGAGGGATGAGACGTTCTTCGAGGAGGTTGTGACCCCGTTCAGCCCATCTGACCTCAATCAGGGTCCCGCCTCGCCCGCGAAGGCTACTGAGGATAGGTCTTTGGTTTCCGACGGTAACGTAGTATCCGGAGAAAATGAGGCAAAAATCCTTGCTAAATTAAATATCTTGACTTATCTTTGCGGTGTCAGTCCATCACCTGACGAGTAAGATATTTAAAAGTTGGTCCCTGTCGGGTGTGTGATGGCCCCGGTGGGGACTCTTTATATTATGCAATTAGATGCCTTTTTACATCGGAAGATCATGCAAGACCTACGCATCCAGCGAGTAAAGGTCTTGATGATGCTATACACCAGTAACTATTTTGTCAAGGTCAGACAAAGCAGTTGCTTGATCATACATACGCATTAAGCAGGGATCAGGCTTTTGACTATATGACTGAGTTCAATAAAAGGCTTAGTGATAAGGTTGGTATAAAATGTACGATGGATATCCTTCTACCTACCGATGATGATAATGCTAACATCATAATCGAGGCACAATGGCATCATCAAAGAAGCTGATGAGAGAGGCCGAGAAACTAGAACTTGATACCGATGCTATCAAAGCCATGATGCGTGATCTTCTTAATGAGTTGAAGGATGATATTGATCTTAATATCCTGATATTTGACGTAAGCCAGTTGCTTATAAAATACAATCTATTTAGGTTGGAGGCTATAACCGAGCAGGAGTTCAAGGACTCTTTTGTCAGAATGGATAGCAGGAATATGGAGATAAAGAAACTAACTTTATCTGATATCAAGAAGGTGGTGATGATGATGGAGGATAGGTATGATTATGCATTGTATATGACAGAGGAATATAATTGATTACATTTTCATTAATAAGGTAATAGAGAATAGATTTCTGAGACTTTATATGAATTTATCAAGTCTTTTAGTCTATTCTCTTGTAAAAACGAAGGATCAAATACTATAAAGTTCATAATTTTGATGTGCGTTTAGCAAGATTATCTAATCTATTATGTTTAGATGGAAACAAAGATTATTCAAATCTTATACTGTTACCAATTTTATAAAATCCTGTATTGAAGTGAGGTTATACACACTTGGAATAATTCCGTATGCCTCTTGCAATTTGTTCTTTGCAGACTTCCAGCCTATGCCATCTGTAATCCAAACAAACTCAAAGCCCTCAACGGTTTATTTTTCGGTGCAATGTCAGAGTATGAACGTGCTACCTCATTCAGCTTTGAACCACCCGCCACTATAAAGTTAACTTCAATCAGATAAACTTTTGATGAGGTCTCGACAACAAAATCAAAACGCTTTTCATCATCTCCCAACACATCTGTAATTGCAGACCATTCTCTCGAATACACTTCTTGTCTGAAAGGAATGCCAGCATTAGTAAAAATGTTTGCAACCGTATTCTCCATAACGTGTCCGCTTCTGTTCTTTCTTGCATTCGTGTCCAATTCAGTTTCAATGCCAAAGACATAATCCACAAGATTCTTTACTTTCTGGTTTTGAAGGACATCACCAAGTCCTGTTTCTGTCCAAGAATGTCATAACAGAATCCACGGAAGAGAACATGCTCAAAGGAACGCAGTTTCCGACAGAATCAAGTATCTTTTTCTTGTCACGAGTGCGAACTGCCACCAATATGTCCATAACGGAAAAGGCATTCTTATCCCTGCTCCATATTGTTTCGACACTTTTGCGTAAGTCAGATGCGCCAATGGGACTATTAAGCATACACAGGCTCAACTTTATATCCTCCACGTTCTGTAGGATCTTTTCAAAGTCACAGAAGAGTCCAATGTTTGGTTTGTCTCTTTGAGTTGAGACATGAATTTATCGAAATTTTTAAGCATAAGCTTTCTGTTTTACAGCCACATATTGTGGCTTGTGGTTGTTAATATCGTTCATTTGCCAATCTTTTGTGTTGCGGTAACTATGAACCAACAGTTCGAATCTTTCCTCTCTTTGCTCCGTTCGCATTCACATTACGAGAAGCCATAACTCTGTCGATGTAATAATCTGCATACAGAATATCGAAGAAGTTATCTGCTTCGTTCTTTCCTTGCAATCAAATTACTCAACATAAAATTATGCCCATCAGCCACCACTTTGTCACAGAACTCCTTCAGCCTGACTTGTGAATCATCATTGAAGGCTTCTTTTGTATAGTCATTAAAACTTGAAGTATCACTCAGAGGACGGTAAGGAGGGTCAAAATAGAACAAAGTTTTACCTTGTGCATAGAGCAAAGTTTTCTCAAAATCACCCTCCAAGATTTCCACTCGTTTCAATAACTCACTATCTGCCCTAAGTGTATCTTCATCACAAATCTGTGGTTGCATATACTTTCCGCAAGGAACATTAAACAAACCTTTCTTGTTTACACGATATAAACCGTTGAAGCAAAAGTGCGATTAAGAAGAAGAACTTTGCCGTATTCTCTATCGGGTCAAGGTTCTTCTCATTGTATAGCGTTGGCGTACTGCCATAAACATCTCACGTTTCGCTTCCATATCTTGCAAAGCGTAATATTGGGCTTGAATATCCTGCAATGCAGGAATCAATTCTTCCACATTGTCACGTACAGTTCTATAACATGTAGCCAAATCGCTGTTAATATCGTTGATCACAGCACGTTTGATATTTGGATGCTGTTGCAGCATAGAACAACATAGCACCACCGCCAACGAATGGTTCTATGTATGTCGCATTTTCCCAATTATCAAAGTCAGCTGGGAGTTTTGCTCCAGTTGTTCAATGGAGTTGTCCTTTACCACCAACCCATTTGATGAATGGTTTTGCTTTTGAATTCATTATTAGTCATTTTATGCTAATGATTTTCAATCATAAGCGGTATTACTTTTTGTTTTATTGATAAGCTGACGAACATCAACATCCAATGGAGGCAGCTACCTTGGTCAATGTTACTAAATCTGGTTGTGAGGTATTGGTGCACCATTTTGAGATTGTTGCAGGATCTTTCCTTAATTGCTACGGACAACCATTTGCTTGTCCGCTTCTTCTCCTAACACGACTTTTATGCGATTTACATCTTTCATCTTTTATCTTTATTATTGCGTTCAGCGCAAAGATAATGGAATATTTTTGGAATCAGATTGTTTTTGTTGCACTTTTATTGTTATTTAGCATATCAGTCGGAGAAAAATAAAAATTAAATTGTATCTTTGCATCGAAATAAAGAGTTGTTGTAAAGCATACTTATGCACGATGCAGAATTTAGAACTATTGCCAAATCATTACCTCTATTGAGGGTGAGAAACTCATAAAATGCTCATTTTAAGCTATTCTGTATAAATTAGCGGAATTTTTTGTAAAAATATATCCTGTTTGTAGTTTCAAAATAAGGTCTTATATTTGCGGTGTCTATCCGTTGCTAGACCAGAAGAAGATATTAACTCGACTAGACGTAGGCGATAGATGAAGTCATCAGTGGAGTAACGGACGCTGGTGGCTCTCGTTGTTTTATATTATGGTGAATTATCTGAGATTTTGGTTATGATGGAAATGAGGTGACTTTTAAGACGATCAATGGAACGACTTATATTAATGCCACAGAGATGGCTAAACACTTCAATAGAAGACCAAATGATTATTTATCGCTAACATCTGCAAATGAGCTGGTTAGTGCAATTACCAGAAAAACTGGTAAATCTGAAAATCAGTTAGTTATAAAGACTGGAATGCCAGCTTTTGGAGGTGGAGTATGGCTGCATGAAGATAAAGCTATAGATTTTGCTCAATGGCTTAGTATAGATTTTAAGTTATGGTGTGCAGACAAGATAAAGGAACTTCTATTGAAAGGGCATACATCAATAAATGGAATAACTCTGATATAAGCAGAAACGATCTTCCATCTGATTATATAGAGGCATTAGGAGGCGTTACTTAAAATCTGAAAAGGAGAAATTAGCTGGGGCGAAGCTGCAAGAGGAAGCCAAAGGATATCTGATAATATTATCAAAGAACAGGCTCCTATGGTTGAGTTCGCTAAGACAGCGTAGAAATAGCCAAGAGACAGATATGTTGATCAAGAGGGTTCAGAGTTGGAGGCTCATGGTTATGATATAGCGGAGAAGAATCTTCGTATATTGCTTGAGGGATAATAAGTTCTTCGCTAAGACCAGTAAGAGGTGGTTGCTTTCCCAAAGGATGATGGATCGTGGTTATGCTCGTTACAGATATCGTGATGACGATGAGTTTTATGGAACTAACACTGTTTATGTAACTCCTAAGGATTCCAGTGGATCGTGTCTAAGATATCTAGGAATGGATGCCTAGGTTCTTGGAATTAAAAGGCAGGGTTCTCAGTAGATCAGATAAGGATATTTTCGCTAAACGATAAACTCCATTTTTATAATTTAGGATTGAGTTTTGCCTGTCCGTGAGGATCGGCAAAAGATTTGTACTTTCGGAGAAACATAAGGTTTGTTATTATTGTTATTTGGCTCCCGTCCGCTCGTGAGTAAGGCGGATTTTTATATCTTTGTGTCAAAACGATTTAGCAATGGGAAGATCTTGTTATGTGATAAAAATAAGGAGGTGGGGTAGATAATGTCCTTGCCCTAACAACCAACCATCGGATTATACCAAAGGGGCGATGGAGGTGCTGGGCGACCAGAAGCAAGGCCTTATCGGTCTGGGGTACAGCCTACTCCCCGACTTCGTGTCTTTCTTTGGCGATTGGATGTCCATACCATCGGAATATGACCTAGATAGTAACGGGGAACCTAGGTATGATGATGTCATGTCCTTTATCAAGCGGAAGAACTATTTCGCCGGCAATTTCATGGCCGATGAGGTTAAGGATATTAATAATACTCTTACTTCCTTGGGTGTTGATAATATCAATGATCTTAATGATATGATCATATCTAACTTCCTTTCCGGCGGTGATATATTCCTCAATAGGTACAATCTTGAGCGATCTGGGATGTATGACGCTGATGAGTTGATAATATCATGACTAACCGATCGAATTATGAGCGGGTAAGGGATATGATAGAGGAGGATTGTCGATTTTATGTCTGACAGGATCTTAATGAGAAGGATATGTATTTCCTGTCCTCCGAGGTCAGGCCTTGGTGATGATTATATGATATATGAGGGATACATATGACTCGTTAGGAAGAGAAGGGCTTGAATCCAATAGGAGTAAGGGATACGATCATGAAGGCGGTAGGCGGTATCAGTGACCGCCGGGAGTTCGATCGGGGCTTTCGCCTCCATCCCATACCCTTCCTTGGCACTCCGGTATCAGGAGGATCAGGATTACGCGGATCGGATGTATGACACGTATCGTAATATGACCCGTATGGAGGTTCGGAGTCAGGACGGAAATACGATTACCGACTCGTACTTCAATAGTGCCATACCGTATATCAGTATGCCTAAGGATATATGAAGGGTCTAAGGGATAAGGTTGGGGAGATAATCGATATGGATGATTTTAAGGACATCAAGGACGTTGCCGGACGTCTGCATGACATAGCCATGGATCTTGCCGACATGGGTGTGGATATAAGCGAAGACGATCAGCGATGAGATGATTATATCAGACCGGAGGATATCCGTGATCTTATGGCGTCGCTGGACGTCATGTTGTCTTCCATACAGGCCGGCAATTCGGTATACGATAGCTTTATCTCCGATCTTGATAGGATAACAGGAAAAGGGAACCCGATATACGAGGTTCAGGATACTTATTCTACTGGGGATAGGATGGTGTATGTAAGGTCCGGAATACATCCCTTCCATATGTATGATAGGAGCATGTTGTATATGGGTAGGAATACGTACCATAACACGGCTCCGATAACCGACACCGATCAGGCCTATGGATGTTGGCCGATATCGGGATAGAGCGACCCTCGTACTTGCCGGCTGGCGTGGTCCCCGCCGGGGCTTCCCGTTCCGATATTGGCGTGGTTAAGGATAACATAAAGAAGCTAGTTATGTCCAACATCTCATCCTCGAATACCGAGAACATGATCCTTACCAGATTGATATACCAGCATCCAGTTACCCTGAGATGGATGATGCCGATATCGATCGGGAGTTCAGGAGATACGAGGCTAGGCAGGGGATCGGGGATTTTATCAAATCCTGTACCTCGTTGAGGAAGATCGGATCAAGGAAAGGTTAAAAAAATCGGATTTATATAATAATGTCTTACGTTTCCTTGATTTTAATGGATTTTATAATGTATCTTTGAACCACCATGACAGAGGTACGTTAAAAAGCATGGAGATGTCGTTGCCGGAAGGTCAGGTAAGGGATCTTCTGTTTGACGTGGCTATCGAGTCCGGTGACAGTAGCATGAGAGACCTTTTCTATCTGGATGGTCAGGATAGGATGATGGATGTCGGGTTTTACAGGTATCTGCACCAAAGGAATCCGGGCCTGCTCGGGAGGTCAACGGCGGCGTCGAGGCTGAATCGGACAGTTCGTTCTTGGCTCGTGGGAGGTATGATGATTTCGTGTCATTCCAATCCGGTTTATATGAGAAGGTAGGTGAGACGGTTGATGGTGCGATATACAGGTTCGTTGATGATCTTATATACTCCGATCCATCATCATATCAAGAAAACATGGTACGAAGGATGGGTGACGTTACGGTAAGGAGTGACGATAACCGCCTGTCAAGGATAGAGGATCCCTCATCCAGTAAGATAGTTAATGAATACACTGCTAATACAAATAAGTTGATGCGAGATTTTTCGTGTAGTTAATCTCTCTTTGACGTCGTGAGACGTTTTCTTTCGAGCATTGAAACATTGGATTTTATAGATTTGCGATGAATCCGGGTCGTAGTGATGCGCTCCGGATTTTTGTCTCTCGTCAGTCGTTATTAATACCATTTACAAGACGCGGCGTACTTTGATGATGACACATATCACGATTTTAGGGCTGTTAATTTTTGAACTTTGTAACGCCCGCCATCAGGTGGGGTTATTATTAATTCAAAATAAATGACATGGGTACAAGTGGAGACAAAATCGTTTTGTTAGACGGTATAGGTTCCGGTAGTGGAAGCGCCACTAACGGTTTATTATCTATGATTCCAGGTATGTTCGCCAATTTGATAGGCGGAAATAAGATGGATCGAACTTGGTAGCGGCTTTGATGAACGGTCGTAACAACCAAGACGGTTTCGGCGGGGCTAACGGTTGGTGGTTGTGGATCATCGTCCTGTTCTGGTTATGGGGTGGCCGTGGCTTTGGCAATGGTTTTGCAATGGTAATGAGTGTTGCGCTAATGGTCTTCCAGCTCAATTGAATAACGACTATGGTCGTGAGTTACTGATGCAGGCTATCCAAGGTAACAGAGCGCTATCGATCGGATCGCTAACGCCTTGAACTGTACTACCACTCAATTGCAAAGCGCTATCTGTAACGTACAAGGCGCTATCGATAAGGTAGCTGGTCAGGTAGGTATGACCTCTCAGGCTGTTATTAACGCCGTACAGCAACAAGGTTGTGAGGATCGGTAATCAAATTAGCTCTTGCTGCTGCAATTTTGAGTTCTTTGATCAACCAAAGCACTTGCCAGACTCGGCAGATGATCAACAATCAAGGTTATGAGAATCGTCTTGAGACATTGAATCAGACTAACACATTACAAAACACTATTAATCAAGGATTGACGAACAATCGTGAGCAAGCCACGAGTCAGTTCAATATCTTGAGCGCTAAGATTGATGCTCAAACAATTGATTAATGATAAATTCTGTCAATTGGAAATGCGTGAGATGCAGAATACGATCAATCAGTTGCGTGATGAAAGGTCGGCTTACCAAGCCTCGCGCTGACTCAGCAACAGACTCAAATTTGATCAACCAGTTGAGACCTACCCCTGTGGCTTATCCTTCATGCTCTCCTTACCAGACTTATGGATGGGGTCAAGCATTTTATGGAGGTAATTACGGATGGGTGCAACAATGGATGCTGCAACAACGGAAACGCCGCTATTTAACTCTATAAAGGAAGGAGGCTATTATGGCTTGTGTTTCTAAAATAGGGTCTCTTTATGAGTTGGTCACGAAGAACGTGGTAGTGACTACTACCAACACCATCTTCGGCATCAACCCAAGGATATGGCTGTCCTTGCCATGCGAGGGCCTTCTGCTGCTGAAAATCCGGCAGGTGGTTCCGACAACAGGCGAGACATTGCCAGTACAGATAGCTATTCCAGCGAACAGCACCGTATCCACGGTAGGTGATGACACATGCTGCCCGGTAACCGGCGTGGCTGTGGTGAACCCGATCAACGTGGCTGTGACCGGAGCGGCTATGGTTAACAACACCGAACGCCTTGTTTATTTCAACAAGGTAGGGGTGTATTGAGGGCTCATGGATTGCTGTGTGCCTACAACTTCCGCCTCGGCGTCGGAGACGACTGTTGATGAGAATAGGTTAGATTGGATGTCTAATGGGAGGGTATTCCTCCCGCTTAAAATCGAGATATGTTTAGAGACTTAAAGAAAGGATTTCAAGTATATACGCTGGATACGTCCGATGTTCCAGTGTTCAGGATGGGGAATGTGGTTAACGTGTCCGAGCCTAGGTTCCAACAACCCCAGATGGGCCAGATGGGGCAATATCAACAACTACAGGATAGGGTGATAGACCTTACCGTGGAGATAAACAGGTCTTCCATGACCTATGTCGTACCGGAGCAGGGATGTCGCTATGTCCAATAACATAACTTTGGCCTGCTCGGTCGATCCGATCATGAACCAACAACGCCGCTAGAGAACCAGCTCCGATATTCTCGATAGTATCGATAAGCATGGGAGGGACGCTAGAGGCTTGTGATTCGATCCTTGAGGAAATCAATCCGGCTTTAAGCAGACTAAGGATCAAGACCGGAAGATCAAGAATCTTGAGGAGAAAGTCGATAGGATGGGATCCTCTTTCGATGAGCTAAAGAGTTGTTAATTAAAATTAGGTTAAGATGAGAGTTATAGATTTAGGCGGCGGTCACGATGGGGACTACAATGACAGGATCTACGATCGTAGAGGCGGCCGTGGACGTAGCAGACGTTCGGATGGAACTTACATGGGTTATGGTGGCGGAATATACGACCATTATGGCAAGGAGCATGACGGTAGGATGGATGAGCTAGAACGCCGTGAGCGTGATCTTGAAAGACGTGAGGGAGCTGGAACGTGACGAGCGTGAGCTTGAGAAGCGCGAGACTCCATGAACGTGAGGGACGAGATGTATCGCAGGGGATGGTTCGGTGGCGCGGCATCCGTGACGAGTACGAAGGTACTGAACCGTATATGCGCAGGGGACGCAGAGTCGTTACTACTGAGGAGCAGACGCCGATGACCCGGATTATAAGCGGTATATAGACACTCATGGATATCACTTTTCCAAGGAGCTGGCTAGGGAAGCCGCTGACAAGATAATGCCGACGGGTCCAAGAAGATGGACGATGGAGGACGCTAAGCAGATGTTCGATAAATGCAGGGCCAAAAGACAATAACGCCACTTGGGGAGATATCAATACCTGTTCGCTATGTTCTATAGCGACTACTCTAAGGTATTGGATTGCGACCAGAAAATAAGATCAAGGCTGTCTTGGCTTATCTGGAAGACCCTGACGCCCCGGAGGGACGGCGTTCGTAAGGTATCTGGCGGTGCGGTGCTTCGTCGGTGACACAATCAAATGGGTGATATGATTTAGTTTGATACAACGTTGGAGAACCCTGTCGGCAATAGAATACCGATAGGGTTTCTTTTTGACCGTATCTTTATTATGATTACATTTGTTCGAGGTAGATCTTTTTGTTCATAGGTAGGGCGGGCGGGAATGGAAAAGGATATCCTCAATATTGAAAGTGTTTTTAAAATGAGATTGGTATATAAGTTTAACATAGGGAAAAATGAAGAGTTGTCTAGATTATGCAAGATTAGTAATAATTTGTATAATCAAGCTCTTTATATTTTTAGAGAAACTTTATCAAAGAAGATAAGTGGTTGTCTTATTGTAAGGTTAAACAATATACTTATTAAAACAAAGAATCTTGATGGAGAGGTAAATTATAAGCTTTTGATAGTGGGTTGCTGTTCAATCCGGTTAGGGTAAGAAGTGTGTTTCCTAGAGAATGTCTACTTCTAAACTAATAAAAATGTAATATTTTTATATATTTAAAACATTTTAAGGTATGGCTAAAGGACATTATTGGATAGAGCCTAATGGATCAGACGTTGAATGATTTCCAGTTTTATAAGGCACGTATCGTAGGCGATCCTGAATATGACGAGAAACATCATCGTGTTATATTGAGGGACTGATAAGTATTTCCCTGTCGGAAGTATCTTCCATGTCTTAAAAGACCCAGAGATGTTTGTTATAGAGAGGAAGTTTAAGACATGGGGGAATAAGTATGTCGTTAAGCCTTGTGAGGGTGAATGGGAATGGGATTCTGTCCAGAAACTTAAAGACAAGGCTATTATATTCCGTGCGGATTCCTGCACAGGGACAGCAGTTTCTGACACTTACCCGTATCCCCCTCCCCTCGATTTCTTGGTATTTATGTATATAACTATATTTGAGCAAAAAATAAGTGTAATATGGCAGATTTTCAAGGTAAATACAATGGTGATCAGATAGAGCAGCTTTTGGATAAGGCTAATGATATTGATCTTACCAAATATGCTCTTAAGACGGAGAATGCCCCTACCGCCACGAAATTACAGGCGGCTAGGACCATAGCGCTGTCAGGGCTGTTACCGGTAGTGTCTCATCGGACTTCGGAAGCAACGTAACTATCTCCCCGACATTGGCTAATTTTGATGCCTCTAAGATCGCGTCCGGAACCATCAGCATAGATAGGTTACCTAAGGCGGCTTTGGAGAGATTGATCGTGGTGGCTGACGATACGGCTAGATTCGCCCTTACCACCGCTACGGTTCAAAGCGGTGATACGGTAAAGGTCACGTCTACAGGTAAGATGTATCTGATAAAAGACGAGTCTAAATTAAACAGTAAGGATGGGTATGAGCCTTACACGGCCAGTCAGGCTTCCTCCGTGCCTTGGTCCGGGGTTACGGGCAAACCAAGTACCTTCACCCCTCCGTCCTCCGCTACCGTTCTTGGCGGTATTAAGGTAGGATATACGACTTCCGGGAAGAACTATAAGGTACAGCTGGATTCGTCCGGCAATGCTTACGTTAACGTTCCGTGGACGGATAATAACACAACGTATAATGAAGCCACGGCCGACACCTTAGGATTGGTTAAGATCGGCTATGCTTCTAATGGAAAGAACTACGCTGTGCTATTGGCTAATGGCAAGATGTACGTCAATGTCCCTTGGACTGACAGTAACACGACTTATACCCAAGCTACAAGCGATAATCTGGGTCTTGTTAAGATCGGGTATTCAGCTAACGGAAAGAATTACCCGGTAGCTCTTGACGGAAATGGTAAGATGTATGTGAGGTGTTCCGTGGACGGATACCAACGACATACACCAATATGGGAGCCGCTTCTGCCTCAGCGGCGGGAAAGGCAGGTTTGGTCCCCGCACCTGCCGCCGGAGCGCAAGCCAAGTATCTTCGTGGTGATGGGACATGGCAAACTCCTCCTAACACCACATATAGTAACATGGGAGCAACGTCCTCAGCCGCAGGATCGGCGGGATTGGTACCCGCTCGGCCGCCGGCAAGCAAGCCTCCTTCCTTCGTGGCGATGGTACGTGGGTGATTCCGACAAATACCACATACGCCAAGGCCAATACCACAACCTTAGGATTGGTGATGATCGGATATGCTGAGAATGGTAAGAATTATCCGGTAGAGCTGGATAGTAGTGGTAAGATGTATGTCAACGTGCCTTGGACGGATACTAATACAACGTATGGTGTTGTAGGAGCTAATGGGTCCACAGGATTTGGTCAAGAACAGCAGTACCGTGACAAGCGCTTCCGGCTATACCGCCTGTCCCTATTGTCGGTGGTATCCCTATTATAAGGATACGAATACTACCTACGCCAATATAGAGGCGGCTACGGCCTCGGCGGCTGGTGCTGCGGGATTAGTTCCGGCTCCTGCCGCTGGTAAACGAACGTCCTTTCTTCGTGGTGACGGGACATGGGTCGTACCTACCAATACCACATACGGTTGGCCTCTACTACGGCTAACGGCTTGTTGAGACAGCTTAATGGCAGTACATCCAGTTTCATGCGTGGAGATGGCGCGGGCTACACCTCCTAACACGACATATGCCGTGGCCAATGGAGTCTACTAACGGTTTGATGGCGGCCGCCGATAAGAAGACCATGAACAGGCTTATAGGGGTTAATACGGTCACGACATTAGCTAACCTGCCTATTAGCAAAGAGTATCACAGCTACGTTATCAGCCGCTACCACCCTATCCGTGCAGTCAGGGATGCAGATAGGGGAGGAGCTGATGATCAGGTGCGTCCCGTCGGCGGCCTTCACGCAGGCTATACCCAACTCCGGGGCTTATGTAAGCATGAGTGGTACTTCTATAACCACTACGGCTAACAAGCCTTTCGAGGATAAATATCTGGTGTTACGCTTCAGATAAGTATAGTATCGCCGTTAAAGAACAAGATTAATGATATAAGATATGAGCTACGTATATATAAACAGGGAAATATATCCCAATCAATTAGTTCAGGACGATCCGCTTGATGATAATTACGCCAAGGGCTATAGTTATGATTATTACATTAACGGGAATCCCGCCCCATGGATAGAGCTTGGGAGGAGCAATTGGCGTTCAAGGAGGCTAATCCTAAAGCTACGGTTAAGGAGATTATCGAGGCTAAATTGGATGACTCAAGGCTTCTTAATGAGGAGAAATCGGCTAAGTATGGGAGATCAGGACTTATGAGGAATGAGAATCTTCATGAGTTTTCTTGGATGACCAAAATATCTATATCCCTGAATATGATAGGCGTAACGCTTTGGCTGATGGGGCTATAGCTGGTAAGATAACGATCATGGGTCTGAAGTTTGATATGACGGAAGGCAAGATCTTGATCGGGATGATGGATAAGTATGATAATGACCTGATGTCGACGTTAGGAGCCAAACAGAGGGAAGTAAGCTTAGCCACTACCGTAGAGCAGGTGAGGGCTATTGACGCTCAGTCCGGCTATCCAGATAAGGTAAATATCACCATGACTTATGTCCGGCAACAGGCAAAGGAGAAAGATGCCTCCGATCCTCAGGAGGTGGCTGTCAGATTCTCCAGAATGGTGGTTAATAACAAGGCTATATCTTTATCCCCTAACGAGAAATTGGATGTTAAGGTCCTATTCCCTATATGGGGACAAGAAGGGGCGGAGTTCGGGCTGTCGGTGGATGCCGGATTCTGCCTCAGGGTGGTTAAGGACGATACGGATATCCTTTATGAAGTTATTCAACAACATACATTATCAAAGGAATGGGAACCCGGATTAAATACGGCTTCCTTATACAAGGTCATTGATAAGGAGCATGCCGGGACCATAGGGGATCCTATCCCGTATTTCCCTCCAATGGAGATATTCAAGGATAAATATTACATCCAGAACGCTGATGTATATAAGTGTACTAGGGATAGCGGAACTCCTCTTAGTCATAATCTAAAGGACTTAGTAGGGTTGTATGTTGAGGTTGTACAGGGCTAGTCGTATCTATCCCCCCCTATATTTGGCTTGTGATATGATACAAGTTATTTTTGGCATAATAAAATGACATTTGTAAATATATTTAAGTATGGCATCACAAAAATTCGGTTTCGTAACCGTCAACCCTGTATCAGGATCAGGAGATCAGGCGGTTAATTTCTCCGGTGAGAAACACACCGGTCGTCTTCAACGCACTATCAACCTTACGGTCGTCGCGAACGGCGGGGCTAAGAAGGCGTTGGTAGTTAATCAGGCAGCGGCTGCTGAGGTGGTAAGACCAAACAGCCCTAACGCTTCCGTACAAAAGACAGGCGGTAATGTTACCATCACCGGTAAGTCTAACAGTACTAAGCTTACGTTCGCGGTCATGCCGGCTAAGGAGAACGGGCTTACGTTACAGCTCCCGGCTAACTACACGGCGGCTGGAAGGACTACGGTTAACGGAGCGGTTATCGCCGACGATCCCGGAGCCGCTGGCGAGTTCGTTTGGAGCATCACGATCTCGAACGTACCGGCCAACGTCGCGATCGAGGAACTGACAGCTACATTGAAGGTAACTGCCGCTGGTGGCCAGACAGCCAATGTGACGGTAACGCAAGCCGCTGGAGACTCTACTATCGAGCTTGACAAGGAGGTTATTAACTTGGATGTAAATGGTACTCAACAGACGGTTAACGTAACATCTAATGACAGCTGGACATGGGCGCAAGCTGCGGCTAGAACCGTATTGAGAATGATGGGACGATAATCAGTTTCTTTTCTCTTACTCAGACCCCGATCGACTAAAGCCGGTTGGGGTTTATTTGTTTTGCTATCTTTGCAATAGAACAAAAATAATACAACTATGGCTAATGATTTGAATATTAATTGGAAGGACGGGGTAGGCGAGGTAACGGACCAGCCTCTGACCGTCAGTCCGGGGTCCGGGGCCGGAAGCGCCCCCGTTTCCTTTGGCTCGGTGATGAACAACGGTCTTGATCGGACTCTTGAGCTGGAGATAACAACTCCAAAAGGTATTAAGAAGACGCTCACGGTGAATCAGGAGGGATGCCGGCAGGCTTATATTACGAGTGACGGCAAACGATGGCTGACTAGCGACAATCGGGTGTATGGGGTTTTGAAAAGCGATGCTCCGTGCGAATGCATAGGTGATTGTCCTTGATATTTTGTTTTACGAATTTTGTAATTACATTTGTGGCGCATGTCCATCACCATGCTTTTCGTCGCTAATTTATTATAAGGGATACCGGTCTGTGATGGGATCGGCATCCCTCTGTTTTTTAATATGGATAAGATAAATGTTTTCGATGTTCAGGTTCCTGATGGGAGACAAATCCGTTGTATGTCGTATAATAAGGTTACTTATTTTGATCTTGACACTCATACGATCTACATGATGTGGCTGACACTAAGGTAATGAGTGAGTTCCCGCACCGAGAGGGTGGTCGTTATTGGACTACGATAGATGGCGTAAGGCAGTTGTATCGTAGGATTGAGTGTAAGATGTGTTTGAGGTTATAGAAAAATTAAAGAAATTATAGAGAGATGGAGTTTGATTTCGTGATATATCCGTTGAAGTTGATTATCACGGTTGGATTAGATTATAAGACATTGTGTGATCGTTTCGAAAATATGGAGCCTGAACACGAGGGGAAATGGGGAGATGAGGATGATATGGACAAGGAGGCGTCTTTCGCAAATTTGGTAGGGATAGGGATGATGACGATAAATTCGCCATACTTTGGAATTTTTCGAGCGACGATGATTTAATAATGAGAAATATATGTCACGAGTCATTCCATATAGCAATGAGCGTATGTCAGTTTTACAATATGTCTCTTGGTTTTAAGGTTGGAGAGGATGAACACGCAGCGTATATAGCCGGCTTCGCTGGTGATTGTGTTAGCGAGTTCATCAATAGTAAGAATACGGATTAAGCCATAAATTATATAAGGAACACAAGAATATCAGCCTCCGCTTATTTGTGGGGGCTTTTTGTTTATCTTTGTCAAAACATGAAGTTATGTCGAGTTGCGTAATTAAAAGGAATAAGGAGGTAAGATAACCCGTGTCTTGACCCCTTCCGGCGGTATCCACCTTGTTAGATAAGATAGCGGGTATAGCCGCCGTAAGTGACCTTAATAAGGCCGCTGAAGCTTATATGACTATTTATAACGATAAGTTTAGGTCTAAGTTCGGTGACTGGACGAAGTCCGTACCAAGGAATAAGGAGGCCATGATCCATAAGTGCCAGACTTAACGCTAGCGAGTGGGGACAACTTATGTCAGCCAGGTCTTGTCTGCCATAAGTGATATGGACGCGGCGTTGGCCAGAAGCCTTGGGAATAGCGACAATGTCGTGGCTTATCTTACTTCCGGAGGTAGGTAGAGGTCAGTGATATGGCGGTGGTAGATACATCCACGGTACAGGAGGTGGATTTGGATTCCATAAATGAGGGATAATATTGGCGACACGATACTGAAAGAGGCGTCATGGGATGATATAAGGGCTATCAGGAGAATATAGACATTAAGGAGACAGCCCATATGTTATGGAAGGCCGTGGAAAGCGCTTTTACCGGGCAACGACCTAATATTAGGGTGAAAGGCGGAAGTATAGACAGGGGATCATATTTTCTGGCAATGTCTTGCCGTTAAATAATATTGAGAATTATACTCCTCCATCTTCAAGATTGGTATATGATTCCGGTGAGCCTCGCCTGTTCTTTAGATCGGATGACGGCAAGATACACGAATCTTACGCCAACGCCATAAAAGGATCGTCCGGTGGGCGGGTCGAGGCCGGGTTCTTGGCCGGCAGTGTCGAGGAGAGCGACGTCCCGTCCGGTACGGCTGATATCTCCTTTGGCTCTTCCTCCATAACCCTTAATAACAGTGGGTCATTCATCCCGGTCCTTGGTATTAGCTCAAACTCAGATGTAAGCACTCGTGGAGGGTTTGTTAATTACCTTATCAAGAAAGGTATGTTGAGTGGGGAACGTATAAGGCTAGGGGATAGATATTATCTTACTGGAGCCGGAAATTCTGATGGTCTTAAGATCTATAACGCTATGGATGCCTTCTCTAGCCTTAAAAATAGATTTGGAAGTCAGTCCTCCGAAATGAACGTATTGGGTTCTATAGGTTTTGATACGGAGGTAAGTAATGATCTTGATCTTATCACTACGTCCGGGGAGAAGGTTACGGTAAGCAGATCGGAGATCAAGGGTATGTTAAGGCAAGGTAAGTTTGAGGAGCTTAATAACAAGTATGATGGGTTCATGGAGCTAGCCTTGTCGTTGATGATGGAGGATAACGCTTTGTACGGAAGCAATGTCCGTGGGGTTATCGAGAACGAGAGGCGGAGGATCTCCAGAATAGGATTGATATCACCAATATCTTATCCACGTTAGGTATCCGTGTGATGGGTATGTCTGAGTATATGGATAAGTATAAGATGCGTAATGGCGTGGATCCTTCGGCTAGGGCCTTATCTGACATGGCCAATGGGGTTATCGCCTTGGCTGGGGGCTACGGTAGAGGATCTCAATGAGGAGGTGGCTCATTTCTTGGTCGATACTTATCGTAACCAACAGGAGATTGACGAGGTGCTGGATTCTGTTGTCGGCACGTCGTTATGGAATCAGTTCGCTGGTCGTTACTATGAGGTGTATGGGAAGGAATACCAAGGAGGGAGCTGGATCGGATGGTGAAGCGGGAGATCCTAGGTAAGACGCTGGCCCAGCGGTTCGTTCCGGGCATGGAACAGGCGGTAGAGGATCTGACCTCGTCTGAGGACGTCCAGCTCTCCTTGTTTGGCAGGATAATCCAGGCTATACGGAATTTCTTCTCTACTCAAAGATCAGACTTGAATAAGGTTCTTGATAGGATAAAGGAGTCGGCGTTAGCTGATGATCCAAGCGCATTTGACGTGCTTCTGTTAAAGGATAGCGACCATCTTATGTACTCATTATCGGATGTTGATGTGGCTAATAAGCTGATCAAGAACGGTAGGTCATTGGAAAGACTATATACCAGATTGCAGAGGGATGAGGTCAAGCCAGAGCCAGAGGATCGGGAAAGCATCTCCCTTCTACGTGATATAGGCGAGAAGGTAAGAGTCAAGTCGGGTGAGCTAAATAAGAATAACAACCTATTATCCACCAAGAGCGTCATAGCGACCGCCAAGGCTGAGGTGGAGTATTTGGTCACTATCGCCAGTAGCCTACGTAAGAGCGGAAAAGGATTGGATTATGAGACGATACAGGTTATCGATAACGTATATGGGGAGATAGTTCCTCTGATCAGGAACCTTCGTGGATTCGTCAATAATCAGGCGGCTGATTATTATGGCAGCAATAAGGTTGGCATGGTAGAGGATATGGATGATATATTACGTATGGCTGAGACATCCATGTCTGATATAAATGCTCTTCGAAGTGATCGTAATGAGGACTGGCTGGATGGACAGCTCAGGATGTTTAATATCCCGGAAAGATATTGGAATGGGATAAAGAAGTTGATAAATAACATCCATAAGGATATCAATGTCATGTCCCGGTTCTTTGGCACGCTGGAGCATAGTGGTAACGCTATTTTAGGTATGTTAGGCCAACGTCTAGCCAAGGCCCATAATGAAGCCCATACCGAAGGTATATCTAATATCAATAAGATGACTAGGATGATGAAAGAGCGTGGATGGGGGATAAAGGATAATGAGGATCTTATACAGAAGATAAATGGGAAGAACTCGGATTACCTTGACTCGTCCCGTGATTTCGCTAAATACGATTTGCTATACAGGACCGAGCAGGCTAAGGCTATTATCGATATATATGAGCTTAAGAATGTTACGGGTAAGACCGAGAAACAGCTTATCGATCTTCTTCTATCCGATAGAGGCCTTAAGGTGAAGACCCGTGACGACATAGTAGGATATGACGGGGATAAGCCTATTACGAAGGAGGTATATCATGTATTCAAACCTACCATCCAGAATTTTGATATCTCGGACATGACGTTCGAGGATCAGCAACGATATCTCGACGCGATAAATAGGTGGTTGGACGAGAACCGAGAGAAACCTATGGTGCAGGCTTATTACGATAAGATCGAGAAAGTCAATAAGAAGGTCGAGGAAAGACTGGGTCGTAGGGTATCGCAAGCTACGTCCGATTTCATGTCCCGTATCCGCAGGAGCCGGTATGTGGCTATGGATAAGTTCGTGAGGAACAGGAAGGTCGATTGGAAGGCGTTTCAATCCGATCCTATAGCTTGGAGATCTTATCTGGATATTTTACGTGACAGGGCTATAGCCAAGAGCGAGTGGTATTCCGATGGGACACCAAAGGAGGAGGGATCCGAGGCTCTGATGATGTCCGAGGAGATCAAGGCATGGGACGAGGCGTGGGCCGAGGAGTTCGGGAATACCAACGAGGGTCGTAAGGCTTCCGCCGAGTTCAAGGAGATACTTCGTGGGATAGAGCGGTCCGAGGGCGGCAAGGCTGCGTTTGAGTTCCTGCTAGCTGGCGGTCATCTTGGCTTCTCCAAGGATATGTGGGGATCAGAGGAGGGTGATTATTACGAGAATCTTGTTGATAAGATCACGGAGCAATCTGTATCATCATCAAGGATAGAGAAGGTAGAGGAGGCGATGGCGACAATAAACGAGATCAATGACCATCTAAGGCCTTTGCTTATCCAGTACCGGGATAGCACGAGATACGGGGAATATGATTTCGATAGGTTACGTGGATCCGCCTCATTAAGAAAGATAAACGAGTTATATGATCGTCTGGCTGAGGCTAAGAGCGTTATTAACGCCGCCGCTTCCGCTGAGGCTATTGAGATGGATATGCCTGATACGGTGGAGAGTGGAGTCACGGATTCCTACCGTAACGCTCTAAGGGACGCCATGGCGTACGACAATGGCATGGATGAGATTAAATTCGCCAAGGAGCATATGTCCGCCCGCTCCCGCAGCCAAGTGGAGCGGATGGCCTCCAATCTATCCCGGAAGAACCTGTCATGGACAACCGTGGAGGTGGCGTTCTTTAGAAAGAAGTACGGTCCTGATTTCAGTGATAAGCTGGCTAATGATATAGCTATGGGTAAGGCTAATAGTATACTTATCGAGTACGCCAGAACTCGGCTATATCCTTATATGAGAAAATACTCTCCCAAGGGATATTCTGATTTCGTTAGGAAGATAAATAACGGTACGTATAAGGTATCCGAGTTCTTTGATGCCATGGAAAATGGTATATCAAAGGAAGAGAGCGTATCCCGTTTCGGGTTTGATATTAATATGATTGAATTATCGATCAATAACCAGTGGCTAGAAGAGGCCGATGCCGAGAGTTCTTTCCGTAATCCTAATTATAATCCCGATCTGGGTTATGGGTATCATACGCCTAGGTTCGATAAGTACAAGAACGAGGCTTTTTTCAAGAAATACGGTATTACCAACGAAGGGGAGGAAGCTACGATCAATGAGGATAAGTGGGAGATGAGGAAGGAGCTGCTTAACATAAGCCGTAAGGCTATGGAGGACTATGATGAGCGGTTCAGGAACATCTACCAGATACCACAAATATCCAAGGGCGGCGTGGAGAGGATGGTGCAGGCCGGGTTGACCGAAGGCGGCCATCAGCAACGCCGTACGTGATATCGTTAGCGAGAGGGTGGATGACCCTATACATGGTCAGGGGCAAGACCTAGGAGGGATTGATGAGAACGATAACAAATATCGTATGATCCCCAAATACTATCTTAGTAAGTTGGAGAACGCCGATGACGTGTCCCATGACTTCGCCTACTCCTATTCCATGTTATCCTTACAAGCGACCTCTTACAAGTATAAGAGGGCGGCCTTGGATGATGTTATGGGATATAGGAATAAGATGCTTGAGATACAATACGACGGAGGTAAGAACCCGGAGGTCACTCACGCCTATAGAATGTTTCAGGACTGGGTTAACGCCAGTATCTATGACGTCAGGATAAACAATAAGCGGGCTGAATGGAATATAGGCAATTATAAGGTCGATCTTAATAAGCTGGCTCTTATGTTTACCAAATTCGTATCCAAATCCAACCTAGGCTTCTCCCCGTTCGTGGCGGCTACCGGCGCCCTTACCGGGCAGGCCAACTTCCTTTTGGAGGGTATGGTAGGGCAGTATATAAGCAAGGACTCCATGAAATACGCCTATGGGGAAGCCCAGAAGCAGTTAAGTACGTACGTGTCGGAGATCGGGGATATAAACCGCACCAACAAGCTATATGTCGTTGGAGGGCTCTAGACGTATTCAATGTCCGCAACCGTGTACGATCGGCGGCGTACAACAAGATCTGGAGAACCTTATTCCGGGATCTGCCGTTTAAGATGATGGAGGTTCTTAACTCCCCGTTGGATCCGCAGGTTATTATCTCGGTCATGGATGATACCCGCCTATACGAGGGTCAGTTTTGGTCATACTCCAATTTCAAGGAGATGATGATGAAAGACAGAAATATGTCCGCTAACGAGGCTAAACGCGATTGGGAGCGTTTAAGGGATTATTCTATGTGGAACATGGTAGACGTCAAGGACGGAAAGATCGTGGCTAAGAACGAGGCTAACAAGGATATTATAGACAGATACATACCCACCTTGTCCAGTAGGGTAAGGAGTATGGTGCAGATCTGCGACGGCGCCTTGAACGAGCAGAACCGGGTGGGGGCTAGCCGGAACGCTATCCTTAATATGGTGCTGCCTCATCGTGGATGGTTTATATTGGCCGTGCAGCGGGCGTATAAGAAAGCCGGTTTCAATTTCCAGACCAACCAGTTCGAGGAAGGATATATGAGAACATTATGGAGATTGGCCGGAAATGTCTATGGCTCGATGTCCGAGGGTAGGATGGGGGAGGCATATGACGTGCTTAAGGAAGAGTATGATAAGCTTACCCCCTACGAGCAGATCAATATCAAGAGATCGATTATCAATATGGCGGTATTCGCTACGATGATGGCCATAGGACGGGCTTTGATGGGATATAGGGAGGATAATGAGGATAGCTGGTTCGGGCAGTTCATTACCTACATCGGGTTCAGGACGATCAATGAGGATCGCCTCCCAGACATCCCGTTCATGGAGCTTAACGCCATAGACATGCTACAGGATCCGCTGGTTACCGCCCGGAAGTTAGGTGATCTCACCGATCCTCGGAACTGGGATCCGTTCGCTACCGTCCAGACCGGCGTATATAAGGGCGAGAGCAAACTATGGAGGCAGCTCATGAAGTTCTCGTTTGGTAAGCAATGGTATAATATCAAGACGGCTAGGGATATTAAGCAGACATCCGACTACTGGTTGATGACCAACGGCATGACGATGGGATTCTTCTTAGGAGGCAGGGATAAGGATGAGTCCGGGGAGGACGCTAATTGGTATTTTGACAGGGGAAGATAACTGATATAGTATGACAAAAATAGCCAGTCAATTGTTTAAGAACAATTTGATTGGCTATATTTGCATCATGAAACAATGAATGACGGGATCTCACTTCAAGGTCATTCAATGTGTAAGATATTTTTGGCTCATTAGGATTTGTCGAGGTGAGATCCGGCATTTCCTTTTGGGCCTATTTGTTTATATTATGTGTAATATTGTTTTAAATGACGATTTGTCTATTAGATCGTATTTTGAGAAGGTTCTTGAGTTAGTTGAATCCGGAGAAGATTTTCCAGTTAATTTAGATGATGTTTGGCCTTTGATATACTCTGATAAAGGTAAGGCCGTTAGGGTTCTTACTGGTGATAATGGTTTTATCAAAAATATTGACTATAAGGTTTTACCCAAAATGGCAAAACCCGGTTGGTCTATCGTATGTAGTGAGACCGGTCTTGCCGTATAATTCCGTTTCCTTGCACCCTGCTTTACTAGAGGCCTTGGATACTTTCCTGACATGACCATAAGTCTTTTGGGGATTATATGTATGCTTCCCAAGTGGCATAGGTGAGAAGATAAGTATCAACTCATGATTTCTTAATGGAGCTTTCTTGGCGTTAAGAAAACCGGTAGGGGTAGTCTTATGCCAAACAAGGTCGTACCGGTACCATCCCGCTGGGGCGACCCTCATGATCTCGACCGCCGCCGTGAGGGAACAGGTGACGGCTACCACCCCGTACGGACACAGCATTTTTTGGATTACCTCCCACATCGCCTTATAATCAAATCCCTCCTTGTCGTATCTTGCCTGGGTTATCTTATAAGGAGGGTCGGCAAAAACAAATCTTACCTTCCCTACCATATCCTTGAATACGGACATCGCCATACCCATATCCCCGTTAAACGCCCTTACTTTCCCGTTCATCATCAACCCTCTCCACTTTAATTGTTCCCATATCACCTGAAGGTAACGTAATACCGCTATACACGTTATTCCAGTTCTCGTCAATGGCCAACTGATGTAATATCGACCTATATATCTGGTAGGTGTTACCGATAAGTCTCTTCCTATTTATCTTATCCTTACTACCCCCATCATATCCTATATGCTCATAATCCCCAAGATCAGGGAACAGTCTTCTTCTTATCGCTCGTGAGTTATTGACTATAAAGCTTCTTATCCCCAGCGTTTCCGCTCTATCCATATCATTTATCAACGTATCTGTCGTATGTTGTAGGTCCATGTCGCCAGCGGCGAATCTACTGATGTCTTCCACGCATTGGGATATCAGCATTAGTTGCTCCCTTGTCAACGTTATTTTATAAAGTTGTTTATTATCCATGATTATCTGATATTAATTTTTCTTTTATATGTTTAGATATATCAATTATCTCATCTTTTATATCGCAATCATCTTTTAATAATGAACCAAATATACATGATATGGCGCTCTTTAGGCCTAGCGCTATCCCTATCTCCAATATTTTTTTATCGGTATTAGAGATGTCTATAGGTTCATATAATATTGATGATATGCTGTTAATTACATATATCACATCATTTTCATTCATTGATGTAGATTTATCGACAATAGCTATAAAATCTTTTATAACCGCAATATAAGCTATTTTATTTCTTTTATCGTATCATCGCTTAGATGCCTATCCTTTATATGTCTTTCAACATACCGGTTTACTAAATTTCTATTTTGTTTGATTTGCTCATTTTATTTTTGTCTTTTGCATATTTCATATCATTTACGTCGTTAATTTTATTATCAGTATAGTAAAGATGAATATCACATATATTATAGATATCCAAGTCATTACACTTACCATAATTCCTATATTCCTAGGTATAGGATCTATTCTCCTGAATGTCAGGATCATGAATATAAATGTCTTGAAGTTCATAATTTATTATATTTTTCTATATAGTTAACTATAAAATCTTTAACTCCTTTTGGGACATCTGTTAGTTTAAGTTTTCCTTGGAATATATCCTTGCCGTACTCGTCCATGATCTCCCGAACGAAGGATTCATGACTCTTGTTGACATGCATATCGGTTGATCGGTATCGAATTCGAGGACAATCGTTTTTCCGCTGTTTATCACCTTTTTTAAAGCCACGTAAAGTTTTCGGCCTTTTATTATATCACAATTCCCTTTTAGGATATTGGACATATGTATAACATGCTCTTTCTTGATACGGGGAGCTTGCTTCCTAGGACTTGTGTTATTTATATAAACAATATCCCCTCCATTTAACTTCCATTTATCGAAACATGACAAACATATACCGTAATCCGCCCATTTTCTTATTCTAGGCAACATCCGTTTACTTCCTGCCGGCATCTTTTTCCCGCAGCATTTGCATTCCCAATCTTTGATGGTCCTGAACTCCGCGTAATCATCTATCGAATATTTTCTTTTAACCATTCACCTGATTTTAATTTTCTTTCTATTTTCAAAATTATCATCACCATACTCATAATTAGGACAAGCTTTGTTGCTTGGTCGTCTAACATAAGTCTTTTGCTTCCTGTTATATTTACTGTTAGGATTTATATAATGGTCACACACTTGCCAAATAGAGCAACATACTTTCCCGTATCTTTTCGCCCACTCCTGATCATGTAGATGTATACAAGTGGCGCAAGTCGGATTCTTAAGCTTATCCTTGTTATCATCTATGATCTTATTGACCCGATCAAGAATAACATGCATTTTTTCAATATTTATGACGTTAAATGCATCTGGTATTGGAAGATATGTCATCGAGCTTATATCTATGTCCATTTCCTTAGACTTATCGTAAGCCGATTTGTATTTCCTTATCATCAAATCCTTTAATTGATTTACTTTTCTCTCGTAAGTCCCCATATTTCATTCAGTTTTCCATCCTTGTTTCTTCAATAGATCCACCATCATCCCCTTTATCTTAGGACTGATAGCCTCGGTAAGTATATCAGCGGCTAAGTTGATAGAAGTTTGTCATTCTAGATTCCCTATATACTTCTCGCTGGTAACTTCCTTTACATAGTCATGGATATCCTTGATCATCTCATTTTGAGATTTCAGGAGATCCAGTATCTCATCAATCTTATCATCCATTTTTCTCAAATACACCTGACAATAACCAGACAATCACTATCAGAAAGAAAAATAGCCCAAGCGCCTCATCCGGGTAATCATGTATAGCTTCTAAAATTTCCCTCATAACTTAACATCCATTTTGTTGATTATCTTATAAAATATATCCCAAGTCAGCTCAATATCATAAGTAGCGTCATGGAGTTTATCCTCATTAATCTCAATACCCATAGTTCTGGCCACGGTCATCAACTTAAAGTTCTCCATATCGTTCCTTACGCCCATCAGGAATGGTGTTACCATAACATACACATCCATGCAATTAGGATAGAACCATGATCCAAAATACTTATCCCCACATTGCTGGAATAAAGCCCGTAGGAAGCTGTTATCGAATCCAGCGTTGTTATACCCCCTAAATACATTTTATCCCTCTTATCGAACTTATTCACGTATTTGGATAATATACCAACTAACTGCCTGTATCCGTCTTCCATAGGCTGATAAGACTGCACTTGCTCCAAGGTAACGCCAGCCACGTCCAGCGCCTCCTGCTCTATCGTGGCGGCAGGGTTCGGGGCTAGGCGGATGTCGAACCTCTCAGCCTCCTGCCCGTCGATATCCACGATCCCTCCTATTTGGTGTATCCCGTTTCTCCAGAACTTAACCCCGGTTGTCTCTAAATCGAAAAATAGTAATTTACTGGTCATATTTTGTATATCTTTTAAATTACCCATAATTCAATCAATTAAATGCCAACCATCCACCTGCAAATCCCATTGCGAAAATAGATAAGATTATAGATGTGAATAATATCCAATCTTTTGCGCTTAGCTCATTATTATCTCTCTTTATTTTCTCAAGATAATCATATATCGCCGTATAGACAGCATGGTGAATATTCTCGTCTCTAGCCCTTACGATATTATCATATTCGTTATATCCTAGATTATGGGTAGCACTTTCGATCCTCATATTCCCCGTAACTTTTTTGTTTACATCAAAATCGAAACTAAATACCATATCGGTGGTTAGAGCGTTTGCGATCCTGCTTTTTATCTCATCATTACTGAGATTGGCATCGTGCACTAATCGCTCATAGTCTTTATCGTCAAGAATTATCTGTTTTTTAATGTTCATATCCCTAATATTTCTGCTATATAAACAAATCCATAGCATATATAATCATCATGTTCCTCATGCCATACGACGGCGCAAGGGAAATATAACGGCATATCCTCAGCTATAGGATCCTCTTTGAGGTCATCAATGTTTATCTTCTCCCTCCACCTCCACAGGTCTTGGATATCGTTCAAGATCAATTTGTTCATAACAATCTGGTTTTTAATACTGATACAAAGATAGGATTTAAACAAAAATAAAAGCATGAATAATATTAAAATAATATTAATCATGCTTAAATATAAATATATCCCTTCTAGTTCTCACGGATATACGTATTCGTATTCATCTGGAGGAGATGTCTTATATTCAACATCGCACTCCATATTGGTGTAATAGTTATCCCCTTTTCTGTATACTAACGCTACCCAACAGTCGTATTTTTTGCTGTATCCTATAAGAGGGACATTAGCCATAGGCGGATTATCCTCCGTTTTGTACCTTATTCTTGCTGTTTTTTTTATACTCATATAATCCATTTTTTAATAATGTTGTTATCAGCGAAAATAATGTATCTATAAGAAGTCTCTCGCTACTCCAATATATAGGGATCTCGTCTATATCTCTATACGCTACAGACCATGCATGTTCTAGCTTATAACATTCGAATGTAGAACCCTCTATCTCATATGGGAGTAAATTCAGTAACGTCCCTACATCCCAAACAGGATTGGATACATCAGGGGTAACGGCCTCTATCAACCCTATACGACCAGCGTTATCCTCCATAGAATGTAATTGATCCAGATACTTGTCTCTGAAGCCGCTGGCGGTAGAGATAGGGAGGCCGGCCTCGACCAGCACTCTTCCCTGTTCTTTTGTGGTAAAAATCCGTTCCTTCATAATTTCATTTTCCTTTCTACTGTAACTATCGTATCATTATGCCATCCCCCATGAGCCACAAGAAGAATCTCCTGCTGCTCGAAGCCAAGCCCGGTCCCTATACCGCCGGAGTTCCACGCGCAGGTAATGACCACCCCTCCTTTCTTGGTGATCCTAGCTATCTCCTTCTTCTGCTTAGCCCAATAACTAGATTGTGTTGTTTGCATATCAACAGCACCTCCAAGTCTTTTATACGACTCGGATACCTGTCTCGAGGAATATGGTGGATCATATAGTACCATATCAGCTATATTATCCTTAAGACCACACAGGAAGTCCGTGGCGTCCTTATGATACATAGCCTTAGTCTCAGGGTCAAGATCGTTGGTGATCGTCCCTATATCGCTGTTTCTGGCGAATGGATCCACTATAACCATCCCCTCTTCTCGATATTTATCTATAAGTTCCCTTATCGGTTTTATGCTGAATGTCTCGCTGTTCGGCATTGACCATTTCTTGTTTATAATCATCTCTTAACTCTGTTTTAAATTTAAGCTTCATAGTACTTCTAGGTACAGGATCGCATATGTCATCCCACCAATTCTTGTGCCCTTTCGGTGGATGTATATCCTTTTTCCATAAAGATCCCTTAACTGTCTTGATTCTTCCGTATGGTCTCATTTTGCTCGTGTTTACCTTCACATGTCACATTATATCCGTTTCTAATGACCCGAACATAAGCTCATCAGTAATTTCGCAAATTCCTTTACAATATCATTTATCTGCTTACGTTCGATGCTCCTTAGCAAATGGGCTATCACATCCACTGTCCATCCGTTACCCGCTAAGGACATGGCCGTATTTGGGGCTATCCCGTCAAGGTAATCATCCGGCAATGTCTGTAGCCTACACATCTCCACCGGGGTCAGGTATCTGAATTTGTCTTTCATGTCAAAGGCGTTAGGATATCTTCCGGGAGGTAGTGATGAGATCACGTTATCTTCATGACTGTTGTCAGGCAATTACTTTTCTTGATGGGGTGGTATTCTTATCTTTTCTTATCTCCAGACATTGCGTTATTTTATGTCCTTGCCACAATCCTTTCTGATACCCGTCCTCTCCTATCCTTCTACCGACAATGGTCCCTATATATCTCCCTCTTATGGCTCCCGGATTCCAACCCTTGTCATGCTCTAAAATATCATCCAATGATATATGCTTGTCTTTCGGCATTTCTACCGACCAATTGCACCAATAAAGACAATGCCGGGTCTGTGCCGAGACCAAGGCGCTATCGATCTCCACCGGCTCCACGCCAAGCTCCTCGGTAATCACCCAGCGGTGCTCATCCCGCATCCGGACGTTCTCGCCCAAGAACAGGACCTTACCTTTATACATGTCTTGTCTATCTCCGAGGCGTAGTAAGTCTCTATAGGTATACCGGCTCTTTGTAATGCTAGATATCCACATGATATCCCATCAAATAATGATAATACTTTCATATTGTTCATTTATTCTCAGACCTAAAAATATCCCTTGCGATCATATCAAGGGATATTTTATGTATCTTAGGTAAGACCTTAATCAATTTAATGCCAAAATTTTCGCCTCTCTTAACAAAAGTCCATTTACCATATATGATTCCATGCATCATATTCTGTATTACTTCCTTACTGTCTGTCAAGAATACTTGGTAATAGACACTTTTGACATAATTAAAATCCTCCCATGATCATTTTGCCGGTCTTAATATCATTACAGCCGAAGAGCGTCCACGAACGAATCCGTGTATCTCAAGGCATTCGTCAAACTCATAATTATCACGTTCTTCATCATGAACATCCTTAACCCGTTCACATGGTCTCCCGTCTTTAAACGGGATCTTTAACTGTTTCTTTGCCATCTTTTAAATTATATTATAATGTTATTACCTGCTCATAGGTGAGCGTGCCTTTGTAACCTCTAGCTTTTAGTTCTTCGATAAGTTCTCTAGGTTTGAATTTGGCTAGAACTGGATTGGTAAACACTTTCGTTAATTTACCCTCCCCATCTGCATTGGCTTTTTTGGACGATTTGTAGGCATTTACACAATCCTTACAGTAGTATCCAAACCCATCCTTTTGTGATTTGCTCTTATAGAATTTATCTACTGGTAATTCTTTACCACATTTCTTGCATATTTTAGTCTCCATGTCTATTAAATTAAATTATGATTCAATATTTTCAATCTTAAATTCCCAGTCCATGGCGTCATGCGTTGCTTTAAATCTGTTTCTTTATGACAATTTGGTTCCCGTATTGAGGTATAATGCATAAACCTTCATTCAATCCATTTATTTCCAGTTCCCCAAAATTATTTAGATTGATAATAAACTCATTCCCAACCCAATCAAAAACTCGTATGCCATTTTTAACTTCTATTTCATCGTCACCGCAGCGATGATTAATAATATGCACTTTCATTACCTTCGTCCCTGTTGTCCTATATTTATAACTCTCAATTTATCATATCCCTCTGAAAGAATCCCATGATCAAACAATTTGTTAGCGTCTATCTTAAGACTTCTATAATTGTCAGTTATGTTGATATCACTCCACAAGTTCAATCTTCCCTTATCATCTAATTGCATATGGATAAATCCTTTTGTTATCTTCTTCCCGGCCTTAAGGCGCTCTACGTCTTTATCAGTAATCTTTTTCATACTTTCGATATTTTATCGTTACAATTAAATTCATCTTTCATCCTGATCTTTATGCCTCCATATGATAATTCCTTATGAGCTGTGACAAAATAATCAACCGCATCTTCATCTAATAAACTATGCGGGCACCTTTCCCATACAGGACTTTGATCTAGATGATCCCATGTGGCTACAAGTAACCTATTCTTGTCATCATCAATAGCTATTTTGTATGTCCCTGTAGTAGCCTTACGTTTAATGATCGCTCCATTTAACATCTGTTTCTTAGCCCAGCTCCATGAGCCTCTCAACCCAAATGTTCTTATAATCCAGTTATTTATCTTCTTCATTTCAAATTATTTGTTAAAAGTGTAATATAAATATAAATACATAAATTGAATAGGGCTATTCACCATGCCCTTATCAGTAGGATCATCGTATTTGTCAAGCCAAAGACGAAGCGCCTCCCAATCGATATCCTTACGGTCACATACCATGCAGGCTAGGTTAGCCCCGAACAGTTCCCCGTCGCCGCCCAGCGACTTGTTAAACCTCTTGGCTAGTCTTTCCTTGAATCCCTTATCATACCATATCCCGGAAGTAGCGGCATAACAATAATAAGCGTTGTGTTTCATTTTCACGCCCATCTTCTCAAACAATGGTGTATGCCATATCCGATCTAAAAAGAATACTATTCCACGATATATGAAGGTTCGGAGATTCTTCCTGTATTCTTTCCCCAAGAAATTATCCACACAAGATATAGTCCCGCCTGAATAATACCAATTATTGGCGCCTCTCTTAACCTTATCCGTCATCTTGAATTTATTCTTTCTGTCTTCCACCCTATCCCAAGGTTTCAGCTTATCCTCATTAAATGTCGGGCAATAATGATAGTAATGATTAATCCACGAGAGGTAGGGGTTGTATATCGTGTATCCATTATCGCTGACATATGAGTTCATATCATACCCAAGCTCCTTGGCTAGAATAGATCCCTCATCAGCTAATACCTTCAATATCGGGTTCAAGTTCCATATCTGATCTTGACTGACGAACATCGAGTAACATGGATCCTCATCCTCCCCATACCATCCTCCCATCCCGCTCACTATTTTATCCAAATCAAGTGAATAATCTTTCCCGGGATAAAAAATCATCTCTAAGAAAAAAACCCTCTATATGGGATCATATCATGTATGCCGGGTTGGTCGTCAAATATAAACTTAGCGTTCTCGGTCAATCTAATCAATGTTTGTAAGACAGAAGACATATCTATGGGTGCATATTCACACCCATAGACCTTATTATTTATCCAAAGATATTGAAGAAGCTCGGCTATATTAATAGTCCCGTCCTCCACATATCCTGTCTTGTTATCGAAGTTTATTTTGGCTAGAGGTATATTACTTCCTTGTGGTTGGTCACTTTTTTCATTACAACAATGCACGAACCTGTCAAAGAATATATCTTTCCAACCAAAATATTTATCCCTTATCGTCATAAGCCTATTTCTTATCGTATAACGACATGACGTTAATAAGATCAGCTTTTCTGGCCATCCCCTCAAGTTTATTAAAATACATCCATGTTATCTCCGCTGACGATGATAGTAGGATATACCTCTATACCGTACTTGGATATTTCCTCCTCCGTGGCCTTGTTCTCCGGGATCTGGTTTAACGTGACCTCACCCTCATACTCCTGTAATGTGTTGGCGATAATATACCGCATGTAGTCGTTGTACTTAGCGTCTTTCTTCGTGAAAAAATCAATTCTTACCATCTCAAATAGTTGTTAATCTGTTAATAATCAAATCAGCGGTAAATATAGCATTATCTACCTCATCTATACTCATCTTTCTCCCATCGAAATTGTTAGATAATAAATCCTTAACAATCTGATATCTACGCTGCTCCCAATTTACGTTTACATCAAAATTCAGATATCTTACATAATCATAATTCAATTCATCATAGCTATAATTGAGATACTTAACTATCGGGAATAGGCTATCATTAATAGTGCGCTTGATTACATTAACGTATTTACCTGTTCTTTTGTCGATAGCTATTAATCTCTCATCTGCTACTCTTTCTCCTGACTCTTCCATTCTATTAACCCTTTGTTATGTTTATCGTAATATAATAACGCTATAGCATTCCAGCATACGGCGGATAGATGCATGAATCCCTCCTTATCATATCTCTCCCCTTTCGTATAAGCGACTAAGTGCCTCATGAGTGCACCTAGATAACGACTAAATCCATCAGGTATATCTTGCCATGAGTTATCGGCGTACTTCTTGGCACCTTCCGTATATACCCTCACGATGTCCTCTATCTCAGCCAAAGGAAGGAGATCCCACCGGAGTTTACCGTCGGCCCGGTCGTCCTTCCCGCTACCGTCTTTCCCTACGAACGGCCCGCTTTCTATCACCGCATCTCCTATTTTTGTCTTCCCGAAATTCATCGCCTCATCCGCCGTCTCATCATCGATAAGCCTTAACTTGATAGCCCTGTTTAACGACACGACCATCTCCTCATCAACCCAAAGGAACCCATATGCCGTATCCATCAATGAAGCTATTTTCATCATTCCCGTATTGTCAGCGGTCTCAAGCACCTCAAATACTCCTCACCATCATAAACGACTTTGTCGTATTTGCTAAATTCCTCTTTCATTTCAAACTCTTTTTTTTATTATTAGGTAATTATATACTTTTTAGATTAATAAAATTCACTAAGATCCCTGCATTCTGGTGTTTCTCCTGTCATAGAGTAAAGCTCACCAGATGATAGATATACGCAATGCGAGGTCTTCCCGTCTCTCCACTCGCTTTGCTTCGTGATCCCACAAATAGCGCGGCGTTGGATCCCCGGACCTGCTTTTACCCACGAGTGCCGTACGCTCCTCTTCCTTGTCCTGTTGGTGTCATTAAGCTTTCTCATGATCAATCCTCCAAGGCCGTTACAATTTTATCTTTCCCGATAATAGCCTCATTCCCGCTCCTTACATCAAAGCATTTCTCTCCTTCCGCCTCCTTGAAATAAAGAACGCCATTGTACTCGAATAAACCGAAGCCGTAATCGTCTAGCTTCATTTTGCTAAGTTTTTTGAACTTATATACGTTTTTCATATTCTCCATATTATATTGCATTACTGGAAATATCATTATGATACTTATGCCTATTACAAGCAACCCTGTGTAAAACTTTTGTGAATCATATTTTTTCCATCCCTCCATCATCACGGCAAAGGAGATTACTATTATTATAATAATAGATATCAACCCTACCATATCACATCCTCCTTTCTTTCAAAAATCCCATCATATCCTCCACGCTAAGCTGGAATCCGGCAGCCGCCTTATGGCCTCCTCCACATGGGTTGGCCTTGCGTGCCAGCGCCGAGACATCCACCTCCTTCTTGGTGGTATAGAACGAGCATCTGAAGAATCTGCCGTTCCAGCAAAATGGCATCATCAAATCATGTTTTCTAGGATCGTACATAGACTCGAATGTGGTGGAGTTAAACTCCGTAGTATTCATACATATCGCCTTGTATCCAAATCAACGTCAAGCCCGCAATACCCTCTCATCCCATATTGGAATGAAAGAACGTCACTCCATTCGAAGCGATCATGATCCCATACATCATAAGCGCTCAATAATTTTACCACGTCAGGGGTTTCGATATCATCGAAAAGATATTCCCACGTAAGCTCACAAGCCGCCGTTCCGATACGTCTTTTGCCTTTGACATTATAGTCCTTCACAGCTTCTATCGCCGTCTTATGGTGGTCTATCCATGTGACATCTATCCCCTTGTCTTCCCATTCGTCGAATAAGAATCTCGTTCTATCGCCAAATGACACGTCAACTACAAACACCTTATTATATTTATTCACGTCAGGTATTTCCTTGCCGTAATTGTAAGGAAGAAGATCAATGTCCCCTTTGAAATACTTTTTTTACTATAGCCGCTGACATTACTCCGTCAAGATCAGCCTCATGATATATACATCCTGTCATAATCTGTTGTTTTGATTAAAAATCTATGTATTCTTTATATCCTTGTTCCTGTCATTATCCCAGTCAAATATCTCGTTTATGAATTTGAAATACGATACTGGAATCGAATGAAACATCCATCCACAATACTTGCCGAATGTCATCACCGTAGATCCAAGGGGATGATCCGGCCTTCCGGGAACAGGGGCGGCGGTTACGCCCTGCGCCAGCCCCCTCCTTCGGTCTTTCTTGGCGGCTTTGATATCCAGATCTGTTTTCGTTACCTTATCCCCCATCGGGATATTAGTGATTAGTTTATCGTCGATAAACATCCCCCATCCATATCCTTTGTAGTTCTCTATGCTAAGACCCCGTATATCGCCGAATCTCGAAGAGTTATCGCAGCAGTCAACCACCATCGCACTATCCTTTCCATCCTTGATTCTCACGGCTCTACCAATGGCTTGGTACCATGTAGAGAACGAGAACGTAGGTCTGCCGAATACCACACAGTCCAGTCCGGGATGATCGAATCCGGTTCCGAGGGCGGAATAGTTGAACACCACCTGCGTCCCACCTGACTTGAACCCCTCGACTATAGCCTCCCGCTGTTTCTTTGGCGTGCCTCCGTGAGCTACCTCCGCCATGCCAGCGCATATCTTGGCGTTCATCCATTCGGCGGCCGTATTGCAGCTCTCAACAGAATCCATAAACACCAGTATAGATCCGCATACGTCTTTTAATACCATCAACCGACGTAAAATAAGGTTGTTTAAGCCGTTTTTTCTCACCGCCTCACTAATAGACTCGGCCGTATATTCGGAGCCGTTAGAATTAAGTTTAAGGGCATCTCCATTGAAATCCCATGTCTCATATTTAAGAGGTGCCCAAAATCCTTGCCTTATCATCTCCTCCACCTGTATGACATGGATTAGGTTCTTGAAATATACCGGTCTCATACGAGTGATGAAATTAAGCTGGGAATATGACACCTGCCCTATCGACATCGTTTTAAGCCTGCATGGTGTAGCGGTAAACCCTATCACCTTTTCGGTTTCAGTTCATTCATGAATGTCATGAACTCACTGCCGTCCTCCGGGCTATACCCGGCATGAGCCTCATCTATCAACACGTTCCTGATCCCCATCTCCTTAAGCTGACCAACAACCTTCTTGATAGACCCTAACGTGGCATATATCATGTTAGATAGCTCTTTCTTGCCACAGGAGGCGGAATAGATGGCAGCCGGTATCCCGTAAGATGTGATCTTGTCGTGGTTTTGTATTAGTAATTCGCGAGACGGCTGGAGAACCAGCGTCTTATCTCCCATCAATCTAGCCGCTTCTGCTATGAGGATCGATTTACCGCAACCTACCGGTCCGATGACTAATACCGGATCATGTCTATCAGAGTTTATGTAATCGGAGATACTTTTAACACCTCCTCTTGATATGGTCTTAACTTGTATATCATTTGGGTCTGTAGTTATCAAAACGTCTTTCACGTACTCTAATCTTATCGCACACCCGACCATCGTCCATTTTCACCATTAAAGTTTCCTTGGTCTTGCTTATGGCTATCACCTCTCCTGTTCCTATCTGGGTATGGACTATATCGCCTAGCTTTATATTACATTTGATCATGGTCAAGCTTTTTATTAAATTCCTCTATCTTGCTCCTGTCTGTCTCCTTGGTCATCTTAGCCTCTTCCTTAAACATATCATACCCTTCCGGATATTGTCGCCAACCATATTCACTATCAGCTCCCTTAGCTCATCGCTTCTTACGGCAAAAGATATCTGGAACGATTTACTTGTGCCTTTCATCAGGTAATCAATCTCCTTCTTACATTCTGCCATTAACCGATCCAGATTATCAAACTTAACGAACTTGGAGTTGCCATTGGCTTTTCTTACCCCATCCTTGAAATCCTCCAATATCCCGTTAAATACATCCGCCATATACATCATGGAATGTAGCCATACCAGCATATTGAATTTATATTCATTATCAGCATTATTCATCAAGTTTCCTATCAAAGACTCACTTTTGTCAACATGATTTTAGATTCTCGATCTACGATATCCTTTATCTCTTGCCGGTATTTCATGGCGCCAACGAAATCCATCTTAGAATAACATTCATTTGATTTCTCTACCAATTTCCTGATATCCTTTCTAGACATCAGAAGATCCAATACCTGTTTTTCTCTTTCGTTTTTATCCATAATCATTTATTTATTGACACAAATATAATTAAAGCCTAGATATTTACCTAGGCTTTTTAATAAAGTTAATCTTTTTTATTCTTTCTTTTTGACTCATCCCAATCCGATGAATACCTACATGTGTTTTGTTTGTGGATTGAGAAATCGCACCAAAAACACAAGGGCTTGGGGCGGGGTTCAAGGCAGGCCGGCTGGCGTCCCATGAGGTAGCGCTTCTCGTACTTATACCCCTGTTTGGCGTCGTCCCAAACGTGGGCTTGATAGCTATCTATTTTATTTGTCTCGAAATCATACATGTCAAGGAGAATATCGTTAAGCTCCTTGACCGATCTCTCTACTTTCTCCTTATCTACCTTCACGTTCTGATTGTCCAGCATGCGGGTAAAGAAATAGCTGCACATATCCGGCAATACCTTGTACTTTCTCAGTATGTAGAAGGCGTATATCGGATGCTGGAGATTATGAAGCAGCTTGTCTTCATCGAATAACTTTCTCCCGGACTTCCAGTCTATCGTATACATGGCTATCCTGTCCTTTGTCTTATACTCTCCACGCCAGTCCACCGATCCTATGATATGCACCTTATCGTACGTCACGCCATCCAAGGTAAAGTGGCTTGGGTAGCTTATAGGGCAGGACGAAGTCCTCCTCCACGCCGGCCGGTCTCGACCCCCGGACCACCTTCTCCATTGGCGTAAGATCAGACCATGCCTTCTTATAATTGCCAGCAGCATCCTTCTCAAACAACCCCACAATCCATCTTATTAACCTAGCCGCATGTTGCATGGACTCGATCTGAGATTTTACGCTATCAAAAGGTATCTTCTCTATATCGGCGTAATAGTTAAATGCCTTACTCATGTCCTCATAAGAAGGTCTGCATCCGTTCTTGAAGAAATACTCCATCGTCTGGTGGATAACCGTACCATATGACGTAGCCTCATGCTTCTCCGTGGATCTGTGACCCTCCACGTAAGTCTTATACCACTTATACGGACACTGGACAAACGTGTCTATCTGCGAGTAAGAAGCGGCGAGAACCTTCTCTCCATTTATTATCTTACACAAGAGATGTGTCTCGGGATAGTCATCATCAGAATATATTTAAATCAAGTGATGTTTCGTATAAATCATATGCTATATTTTGAAGGTGATGGAATCCTTTGATATCAATTTTAACAACCGTGTTACCCCATAAACGTGTGATACTTAAAACGTAATCTTTTGTTATTGTCATATCCCCTTTATTGCGGTAATCATGATTATCATAATCGTTAAATCCAATCCAATCCAATATCCTCTCATTCAAGCTTATTGGATAAACATCACATTCGGAAGTATACCACTTTATTGTGCCATTATCAATTCTGCGTTCGAGAATCAAACTCCTTTGTCCTTATGCATACCGGTAATACATCCTATCCTCCATATATTACCATCCTTATCTTTCACAATATTGCCTATTCTTAACTCCTTAACTGAAATCATATTCTTCCTCCTCTTTATAATCGTCATCGCAATCATCAACAAGAGGGGTCTCTAACCCCTCTTCCCAATCATCATATCCGAAATCCATTATTTACCCTTAACCCAATCATACAACATATCCACAAAAATCCCTACAGTTAGTTCATCGACAGATTTATCGCCAAAGACATCATCCGGTATCCTTATATCCATCTTTTCTTCAATCCCCATCAATACCTCTAATAAATCAAATGGATCCATAGCTGAATCAGATGACAAATTACTTTCTTCTCTTACATCGTCAATTACCTCTATATTATTAATGTAATTGAACTCATGCATTTTCTCGAATATCTCTTTCCTCGCTATCTTCAATATCTCATCTCTTTTCATAATCCTCTAAATAATCATCCAACATATTTATAAGCTCTCCTACCGTCAATTCGTGATAAGGCTTGACGCCAAGTGCCTCATCGGGTATACATTTACCCGTTTTCTTTTCCACTTCCATTATGACTTCTACAAAATCAAGGGAATCCATAGCCATATCCGTATCCAGCTTATCCTCGTTCATTATCTGAGCGGCATGATCAAGACCATTAAATTCACCCATCTTCTCGAATATCGCCTCCTTGACTACTTTTTCAACTTCTTTTCTTTCCATACTAAATCGACATTTTCAATCTTCTACCTAATTCTTTTTTTATATCCGATATCCTTTCGATATCCATCTTAACATCGCCCGTGATGGCGTATTCCTTATCCATTCTCTTGGGGGGATCCGGAAGCCGGCTTATGGCGAACAACCATGCCAGCTCCTTGTTCTTGTTCTCCCTAAGATACAAGTCAGACGTCATGCCATACATTTTTATGATCGTATCGAATAACGTTGATTCCGATAAACTCATATGCACGCTATACACATTTGATGGTTTCCAGATCAAGTTATCCAATCTCATCGTATACTCACGTTTAAGATCTATGTGGGATATTACGGCCCTTACTATAGGTTCTTCCTTGAAGTTGGTGTTAGCCACAAACCAGATAAGCCTTTTTTCCACCTCCTTGATAGCTCCTGTATCCTTACCCGTATCGTTATATACCCCAACGATACGGTCCCGGATCCCCTCGACCTCCGGTGTCAGACCGGGTGTCTCTATCAGCATCAGCAGCGACCCTCCCCTTGGCGTTATCTTCCACTTCCCATTCTTCTGAAGCTCGATATAACCAGATGCTTTATAACTATCTATTTTCTCCTTTGGAATGACGCTAGCCATCTCCTCTTTCTGCCGGATCATCAAAAGATACCCGACATCAGACATCGTTAATCCTGATGTCATCATCTGTTCAAAATTTATATACATAAGCTAATGAGTTAAAATATTGACCTGATTTTTCTGGCTACCCTCTCGACTATATCGGGATGATCATTTCCGTTATATATATCTATTAGCGTATCTATTATATGTAACCTTATGTTTTTCTTTGATGAATGAAACCAAAAATCTCCATTTTTTCTGTTTACAGGTTTGAACATCTTCAGTTCTGGTATAAGATAACACGCCACACATGATCTTTCAGCAAGTGATAATTCAACCGCTGCCTTTTCTATTGCTCTGCACATAAATGTATAATTATCATTCTTTATTAGATCGTAAGCTCTTCTCAACACCCTAAGGGCGTCTGCTTTCGATAATCTCTTTCCCTTTTTCATACTGTTTTACTGTATAAGATTCATTAGCCATACCAACTCTACCAACTGATATAGATTGATTTATAGATTGGTTAAGATGCCCTGCAACCGACATCTTAGCCCTAACCGTATTGGCGCATCTTAGAAGGATTCGATAATCCTCTAACGCCCTCTCGTATCTTACGTCCACCCTAGCCCTTTTATCAGCATCAGCCATGCTCTTACATGTTCCGTCCTCCCTCAGGCTTATAGCGATCTTGTCCCGTATGATTCTGATATCATCCTCGGCTATCACCAGTTCGGCGTCAAGAACCCCCTTGTATGAGCTAAGAAGATCCTCCACCGCCACAACTTCCCTTTTTAGGTTCTCCAATTCCAATATCATTGAGTTGTCATTTATCCTTTTATACTCCTGTACTTTATTGGATACCTCATCACAGATACTCATGATCTCCTTTTCCCGTTCCCGATTTATGATATATCTGATGCTGTATTTAGCCATTTCCTTCAACGAGGATATAATTTCCTTTATCCCCATCTTATCCTCAACCGACAATGCGGTCTTCAAGAACATTTCCAGCACCTTTATCACTACAAGCAGGTAATTATGTCTCAATCTCATGTCAATAAGGTGTTTCTTCATGTACTATATTGAAATCATCACTAGGCGGTATATATTGTTGCTCCAACGGGATACTGGGAGGCGGGGGCGGCAGCGTCACCACAGTCGTGTCCGGCTTGCCGCTACCCACAGGGGCATCCGAGCCTCCCGGTCTTTCTTGGCGCACCACCCCTCCATCAGGATAATATCGCTCATATCCTTTCATGATATCTACATGTATCGCGTCAATCTCCTCTAATGACCGTTGACGGACCTTTACGATATGATGGAACAATAATCCATCCACACGGAAGGATCGTCTTGACTCGCTCTTAAAACGTTCCAGATTAGGATACCATCCTTGCGAAATTGCATGTATGAGGGTACCCGTATCTCCTTGGGATATTTAACGCTACCATAGCCGTACATAACTGTCCCAATGTATCTGATTGATAAAAATCAGATTGCTTTGGCATATGATCCTTTGGATACCGCCGTCCTTCGATATCACGATTGAGTTGGGATATTATAAGAAAGAAAATATTAGGAAAAGTTCTTTTAGCGATATTACACATGGTTATCAACGAGTCGATATTTCTTTTGGCGTCTCCTGAACCTTGTACTAGAGCCGTATGATCTATAGACACGAATACCATTTTCTTATCCTTGTTTATTGGCATATACTCATTCCATAGAAAGTTTTGAAGCTCATCTACGGTTGATGGTTTAGGGATGTATGTTATTCTGCTAGAGTTCTCTTCTCTAAGGCATCTCCGCATTTCTTTTACCTCATCTTCTGACATCTCGTTAAGGAGTATATCTTGTATGTCTTTCCCCATTTTTTTTGATAGTGAACGTAACATCAAATCTTCTGGGTTCATCTCAAACTCACATCTTAACCATACATAATCATCTGCCTGTGGATTGATATTGACATTCATCACATTGCTCATGATTTTTTGCGCCAGATAAGATTTGCCAACTCCGGGCCTAGCGCCTATAGCCACCGCATGTTGTGGGTAGAACCCGCCCAGTAACGCCTTGTCAAGATAAGCGTATCAGTACGAGCCGGGAGAAGCTCTCCCGACTGATACTTTCTTATCCTCTCATAGGCATCCATGATAATCTCCTTGGATGACCTCCATATCCTATCCTCACTCATCCTCTTGCGTTTCTATCGCCAGCCGTATCGGATTTAGATCCTCTGTTAGCTGATCTTGATTTATATCTTAACCCCTTAGCTGTATGGCATAGGTCCTTCCACTTCCGATAAGCCTTTCCCTTCAACTTATCGGTCTTGTAGTTCTTACGACCCAACTCCCGTCTCTTGGCTTTCTGCTCAGGTCTGGCGTTGATCTTCTTATCCGTCTCAGCCTTCTTCTTTCTGGCTTCCGGATGTGTTCTGTAATATTCAGTCGATCTCCCCATCCTCGTCGTCCTCCTCATCATCATAATTCTCCATGATAAGATCCTCTCCATCCAGATATGAAGCTTTATCCTTTAGCCTAGATCTCATACTCTCATAAGGGTCATCTCCGTTCTCCACCTCCCATATGCATGCGTATGGGCCTATTATATCACTTAACTTCTCGGCTCGATCCTTACTTATTCCTTTCTCTATCATCTTATCCTTGCAATAAGACTTGTCGAACATCGACCCTCCTACATAATATCCAGTAGGCTTATGAATAAAATTACCTTCATCTTTTATATAATTAATATTATCTACCAAATTTATTATTTCTCTTCTTTATACAGTCGCCATAGCTCATATCCATATCACACACCACCGTATCGGTCGTGTTGTTTACCACATGGAACAGGAACTCCGGGCACCCGTGGCAGGCGTTGCTCCCGATCGCCACCGCTCCGTGCCTAGGGCAAGCCTTCTTTACCATGGTTCTATCATATATCCGTATATGATTATCGCCATACTTTTCAATATATCTCATGGTATTAAGTAGTGATGGCAAAGACATCTTATATGGGGATACATGTTCTATTGGTATATCAATTCACCAGATAGGCTTTTGTAAATATCCTGTACATCCCGTTTTGTCCTATACGCAAATATATTAATCTCAGTCATTACCATATCCATACTCCTAAGAAGATCCGGCTTAGCCAGCCTCCCCATCGGTTTCCCAAAGGATCGGATCTCATCCAAGCCCTACACTTCTCGCACCAACTTGCTTCCCCTCCACCGTATTTATCATAGTGGATGGGATCTTGCAATATGGACATACGGATCCGTTTAACATAGCTTTCTGGGCTAAAGACAGTTCTTTCATACCTTTTCTTCTATCTCAACATTAAATAGATTGCAGAATCTATCAAAATTTCTGTTCTCTATTCTCATATCCTCCTCATACCTGTCAACCGATTTGATGAAATCATTATAACAGTCCTCGCACATCCATTGATTGATTACCGCTACATAATAGCCCACGGACGTAGGTCTGTTACACATATCGCAAATACCTAAGCACCCATATCTGGTGAGCTTATCCATCATCTCCTGTCTTGTTATTTCAAGCACCTTGAATTTCTTGTAATTGTTAACTACCTTTGCCATTGTAAATTTGTTTAATAATAAAATAATCCGCTATATCCATTCCCTCATTTATATTGGGTTTTGATTCTAGAAATTACTTATCTCTATATTCATCCCCCTCATATCCTTGTCTACCTTCTTTCTCCATTCGTTGAAAGCGTCGCCCTTATCCGGGTACAGGACTATCCGCCTCCTACCCAATGTCTCTATCATCTCCCTCTTCAACATATGGATACCGCCACAGGCCATAAACAACCTACTAGGGTACACAATGTTGCAGATAACAGCCGTCTTCTCTGACTCTACTATATACACCGGAGCGTCATTGGGATAGAAGTTGATAAGAAACTCCCCGAACAGGCATTGCCTAAGCAGGTAATCCTGACCGTCCAGTATATGCACCCAACATACGTGATCCATGGGAACCTTTACCCTCTTCCCGTCAGGCCCGTAGTCCATTATCTTTCCGGTCCGCACTACCCAATTCTTATCCAGTTGCCAGAACACACAGCACTTACCCCAGTCCCCGAATCTCATCATCCCCACCTTATACAAGCTAAATGCCCTATTGGTATAATACGATCGAAGATATTGGATAGATAATCCTGAAGATCGGATGTCTCGAAAGGATTAAGCGTCTCAAACATCTTGCTTACCGGAATGCAGTTGGCTATATCCGGATCCACGGGAGATCTGTACCTCCTTAATACTTTGTTTGAATCGGTAAAGATCATTGTTCCCAAGTTCGCTCCCTGTTGGATATTTAAAGTAACCACATTTATTTTTATGATCACACACCCCAAACTGCTCTCCAACGATCTGACCGGTGGTTACGTCCACGTACGGCGTAAAACACTTATCCTTGCCGCATTGCGGGCACGTCAGCTTCCTCCTTGGTTTGCTATGATCCAGCTCATACCGATGAACGCTCTTATTGAACTCCTAAATTCCATCATCCTCTCCTCTCACTCATCACTCTATATATATAATCTCTCAGCGACTCTTTTCTTATCAAACCATTCAACTCAAAATCACCCTCTATATCTAAAGACCCGATCCTTGACGTAACCGTATAATTGGTTTTCTCAAACTTATACTTACCTTGAAGATATACTACGGTAGCCATATTCAATATAGGGTTGTCAGTCTGTCTCTTCAACTTATATTGACTTGTCTTAGCGGTAGGATCACCCGGAGCGAAGTTATATATCTCCTCTATCTCCAATATCTTTCCGTAATTCTCAGTATCATTCTTCTATATAGCTCAAGCTGGAAAGCGTACTCGTCATAGAAATTGCCTTTCCTGTTTGATTTGAAGTCAATATAGCGAATATCCTCCTGCATCTCTTTATCTTCTTTTTCTCCGTCTTAGGCTGACCTTTCTTGGCTCCCGTCTTATAGAACTCTCCTGTCTCGACCTCTATCTCCACCATCTCCGGCTCGCTATCCATCTCCACCACCGCGTCCACCGAAGAAGCTACCTTTAACCTGCTTGACCTCAACATCTTCTCGATCAATACAGGTTTTACATGTCTTTCCTTGCAGAATATGGCAAATGATATTAGATCCTCTATCAGCTCATCAATGTTATCCACTAATATCCGCTCCATCCTATACTTGTCTATTCTTAGCTTGGCTTCCTTGACCACCTTCCTGATCCATGTCGGGATCAGCTTTATCTTAACCCCGGTCAGATACAACCCAAATAGATAATGCATGATAGTACCTAAGTCAGCCCTGTAGTTAGCGTACTCATCAGGATCCTTCCTTTGAGTCTCATCTCATTCTTCCACTTCTCAAGGCGCCAGACGTATCACAATACCCATTGGCGATATTGTTAGTGGCTCCATCGTATATGATAGGATACCCATCAACATCCATCTCATAATACACACGTTTGCCGGCGACAGTCATTCTATATAACACCGGTGTCGGGATATCCTTTATCCATTCAGCGGCATAATACTGTTGCTCTGTCTCCAGATCATACTCAACTTCCATCTCCTCCTTAGGCTCGTTTTTAGGCTCTTCGGCAGGCTTTCCCTCCTCAGCTATATCTTTCTTTGGGATCGTTGACAAAACGTCTAATATGCCAAAGCGGTAAATTAGGATCTGTATGATATGATCTTAATATTGGTAATGATGATCGCCACGCAGAAAGCATATTCATAATTAACCCAGATCTATCCTCTAGAACTACCTTGCTATCACTTACCATCGTTATATTTATATGATGCCTGTTCTCTAAACGAGATATCATATCCTCTATTGGCTCTTGGTCACTTATGACTTCCATGACCGAGTCTTTTCTATATATCGTATCACTTATAGCCTCGTATCCAAGAACTATAAGTATGTTTCGTTTTCTTCTGTCCATGATAATAATCTGGTTTTTAATTTACCATCCTCCTCGACTCTAGGTGCGAGATCCCTCATCCTTCTGGCTGCCAACAGCCATACGTTGCCAAACTCGTCCAAGAGCCGGCTGAAATCCATCGTATCTAATAGATAATCGAATCTTGTATGCTCATCAGCCGTCAAGTAGATAATGTTATCATTATCCTCGGCAACTGATTTATATTTCCGTTTAGGGTATAAGTGGCATATGTTGCTTACCCCAGGACATGGTATATATGCGCCGGTAGCAGATCTTCTTATCATGCTCAATCTAGCCACATGGGCGCCAAAGAAAACGGCTAGGCTCTTCCCCTTCGGCTTGGTCTTCACCCGTATCGCCGCCATTTCCTTTGGCGGTAGCTCCTTGGCTCTGCATGCGGGACACAACCCCTTACTCCTTATGGTTACCATCCTTCCGCATCTCTCACACGGTAACATCCTACCTCTCATGCCTTTTTCTTTTTATAACTTTTGTTGAACTCCATAAGGCTCATAGCCCTATACCTCTTAAGCCTATTAATCTTACCCTCAGTCCAATCTTGATCCTTGAAGTTGATGATTGTATCGAATATCTGAGCTAGTTCCGGATATTAAAACTCCTGTTTTGTATCTTCTTATAGAACCCCGATCTGCTATATCCTAATTTAGAAGCTAGATAAGTTTTGTTAGACAATGTGAGGATACGATAAATCGTACCCTCCATTTTACTTATCTCCATCAACTTCTCGGCTATGGACGACGTGGTTTCGTAGCTAGCTTTACTGCCTACTATCCTCATTTTTCTCCGGATTCCTGATTTTACCATCAAACTCGTAGAAGTCCATCAGTTTCTTCTCTTCCTTGATACAAGTGACAACGAAATCTGATATGGTTCCTTTCATGCCTTCCTCGAAATTCTTTCTGGCATGATCAAGGTCATTGGCCCGAACGATGTAGTTAAACGCCTTGCGTTTCTCATTGCCCGATTTCTCGTCTATCGTAATATAATCAGCCGTGACCTTATAGAATCGGTCTCCATCCATGGCAAATAATTCCGCTATCCGGAACCTCTTTATATCCACGCTAAACTCACCGGAGATGAATGGCTTCATCTCCTCTATGACTCTAGCCTCACATTCGGTATAAGAAAAGGCATCTACTAAATACTCTTCCTTTACCTTCTTCTTCATGCCGTTCTCGGCATCGGTCTCATAAGAAACCGTACATTTAAACCAATTGTGCATTTTAATCTATATTACTGTTAAACAAAGGATAATCTTTTATTCCTTCACGAATATATCTTTCCGTATCATCATCCACGCCATAAGCCTTCTTGAAAAATATCATAGCCTTATCCGTATCATTATCCACCAGTGGTAGATATTCCATTACAAAAAGCGACCTAAGATAGTTCATATTATCAATCCTATGTCTTATATCGGCTACTTTATCCCATATCTCGGCCCGAATCTTACTCATTTTCTTCATATTTCTCTCATATCTCTCCAGCTGGTCTTTATATTCCGCCTCAATCTTATCGTTCTTATCCTTGATAGACTTATAGATCTCCTCGTCTTTCGTATCAAACATCGGAGTATGTTTGATATTAATTATATCCAATTTGCTGTATAGCTTTTCATTGGATACGGCGAAATCATATCTAGTCCTGTATAGATCAAATTCACTTAATAACTTAGCTATTTTAATAGCATCATCCTGATCAAGAACGGCTATATTCAAGCCCTCCAAATAGTAGAAGAAATGAGATGGAGAAATAGATTTATAGCCATACGTCTTCATAACTGGAGGCTCATCCATAAACCTGACACCTTCCTCCGCACATCTTATTACGATCAATTTCTCTACCTGCTTATCAGTAAGATCATATATCTCCTGATCGGTCATCTTATCAATTGTCTTCATCATCCTCATCCTCCGATATCGTTATAGCCTTTGTAAACTTTTGTCTATAGACCTCACTCATAAGACAGGCAAAAGTCCTATCATCCATACTAGCCATAGTACTGGCCTCTACCGTCAGATCCATCTCGATGTTCTTTACCGAGATTTCATAGTTATCATCATCTTCTTTATAGAAATGACTTTACCACCATACTCGAAACCATCATCCTCGGCCTTAACCATATCGATGATCTTCTCTAACTCCTTTACAAATTTACTCTTTTTCATATGTGTAATTTTTATGTGTCTACAAAAGTAGACATTTTGTTTTTGAATTAAATTAAATAAACATTATTAATAGTTAATACGCTTAGGTTATTATATACCATTTTACACTAAAATCATAAAATGGTATATAATCACCTTATCCTCCATATATCTTAAGCCCTTTTATGTTGTATTTGCTTATATCCATACACAAATTACACCCTCCATGACAACAACACCACGAGCAAAAGGCTAGTCGCTCCTGCTCCGGCCTACCTTAATACCGCCTTGGGAACTGGACGGGATCGCTGGCAATAAAGTCGGCGGTTTCGTATTTGTCCGCCATGCATTTCGGCATGTCTACAAATTTGTCATTCATTGTTTATCCCTTCATTTGTTCGCATGCCAATCTATCAAGTTCCGGTGTAACGTTGGTATTCATTATGCCTTTCAAGCAAGGGCATTGTCGCCAGACTATATCATAAATCTTTGACAATTCAATCAAAGCCTCATTGTTTGATTCAACTGTCATAATCCAATTGTCCGGCGATATCTCTATCTCCCTGCATGGTATTTCTTTCTTGCCTTTTGGCATATATCCGTTCTGATAGTCTTTTACATTACATCTTCCAAAATATCTTCCAGTGAGTATTCCGTTTTCGTCCGTCTCAAACAACCCTCCTGTCCATCCTATCTTATGGATGTTCTCCGTCCACGTTCGAGTGGCGAATAAAAACTTTTTTACAGGAACTTTTGAAAATGCATCAATATCATGGATACTCCCGTCCGGCTCTTTGAATATCGATGATTTTCTTTTATTCTGGCAACTCCCGTCTAAGCCTATTTTTTCCCATTCGCCATCGTCAAATCTCAAAGGAGAGATTATATCAAAACTGCAAAGTTCCTTGACGAGATTGATTTCAAATGGTGCCGAGAATCCGCTGTTACCATGAGAAGAGAACAGCGCGACAGCTTCTATTACCTGTTCGCGCATCCATTTGTTAGGACCGTCCTCTTCTTTGCTATATCCGGCTAATTCCAATTCTCTTATCGCATGTTTACATAAATTACTGTTTGCGATAATATACCGAAGAGCCTTCTTGTTGATAAGACTCTTCTCGCTCATTTTCTTTACAATTCTTCTACTCTTTTTCATGTTTAATGTTATTTAATGTTTTAATCACCAATCTCCTCTATCATTCGTATTGTGCCATGACCATCTGTTTCGCGAAATCTTTGTACGCCACTATTTTTCGCGGGTTTGCTCGCATTCGTATTTCCCCGATACCGCCGACCGGAGACAAGGCGCCTGTATTAACACCTCTTCCCATGTTTATTCCTCCTTGTTATATAATTGCTTGTTTTATATTCCAACATCCTTCCATCCTCTTTAACCCAATTAACTGTATCGCAATACCAACAATACCCTGTCTTGGAATCCTTTTTATGAGAATGGGATCCACATGTGGCGCACCAATAATTATCATCCATATTGTATGTATAACTTTCATCCTCATGCATTTTGGCTATTCTAGCTACCCTATCCTCCAGCAGATCCTTTAGATAATGGCATTCGTAAGGTCTATCCTCTTCCTTTAATATATAAATATCGATATCCATCATGCTCCCCATCCTGTCCGTACACATACACTCGGCGGCATGGCGCACGTTCCCTTCCGGCATCCCCGGAACTATCTCCCGGATCACCGCCTCCATCTTCTGTTGGTATTCGGTGTCTACTTTGATCACCAAATCCTCTAATTTATCTATTAAACTCATGATCTTTTTACTTCTTTATATATAATATCCGTACTGTCTTTTCTATCTGCATTAATACAGCAAGTATTCTTACAATAATAATTCCTATCATTAAATATACATCCATCACAACCGCTACCGTCATCCTCTATTACCGCCAATTCTATTATTCCCGAACCGATATCATATTTAAATGCTTCACCTATCTTATGATACCCTATATCATCCAACTTTTTATATGATTATTTCTATTAAATATAAATCCATCGATAAATTCATTCATTTTATCGTTTGGATCATTTTTATCCAATAACGCCTCACATTCATTTTGTCAAATCTGAATGATGGTATAAAATATCTTGCCATACCAAGATCTTCCAAACTCACCAGCTTTTGTATGCATAACCATATCCCTTGTCTTATGCCTTCCTCCTTAGCCTTATCGATCGTATTCTCGCTCATAATTCTATTTTCTTAAAATTACACTTTTATCATCCTCTCTAACACTACTAAAGCATCTCATGTTACTACAGATATTCGTATCCACAAAACAACATTTACTACAAATGTCATTCCTAATGACTGTCTGACATGCTACCGCTTTTATAATTTTATTATTTATCCTAAAAGATTGTAGCTTTCTACACTCATCCTCAGTCAATCCAACGAACATGGGCGGACGCCTCGTTCCCTCGCCCACCTTACCCATACACGCCGGCTCCACCGGTAACGCCGCCCATGTCATCTTGGATGTCTCTCCTTAAATCTGATAGTGATTATGTGTAGACTAAAAATTACTTTAACTCAAATTTAATTCCTTCCGGGAGTTGGGAGCGATCCACGTTATTCACGAAATCATCAAACTCTTCTTGTGTGATCTTTTCCCCATAATCACGCCAGTTGAAAGATAAAGTGTTCGTGTGATTATAATATATCACATTATCGGTTGACAATCCATAATCAAATACACAGAGCATTACCTTTTTATCTGTTTCCGCTTTCCTGATTATCTTATCGTGTTGCTCACAAATCTCAGCACGCTTTTCCATCATCTTTGCCTTATGAGCCTCCTCCCTACGTTTTCCGATATTTTCCGCGGAATAATACCCGGCTTTAATGCGCTCTTCAATAATCAAACGTTCCTCGTCCGTTAATGTCAAAGTAAACCTTTCCTTTTCCGGCGTATACGGATTTACCCATTTCTTGCCACATAGGTCTTCAAGTTCCGCAATAAGCTCGTCTGATCCACGTTTCCATCTATCCACAATTCCCAGGTTGAAAGCAGATGCTTGAAATACATCTTATCGTCCACCGCTTCAGATAATTTGGAATATTCCTTGTCTGATATACGTAAATATTCAATAGCCACAGACTTATCGCTATTCTTTATGTGATACATACCATTTTCCACCGGATACATAGGAGCACCATAATGATTACAACAATGTAATGGTATAAACTTCGCCAATTCTGGAACATACTTCGCAATCTCATCGTGGCAGCAGCCTCCCATATACTCTTTATATATCCATATTTATTTTTCCAACGAATGTCAGCGGTTATACTCCAATCACACATATTGTTATGACAATCATCATCTAACGATATTGTAGTCTTGATTTTATACTTATATCCGTTCTCGGTATAGTAATTCTCTTTTGAATAAACCAGTTTATTTGCTGTTTCCATACTATTTAATTTAATTGTTACACTTATGAAAAATAAAATCGGCGCAACTTCCCGCTATATCATTAGCGTCATTGCACCGATAAAAGCCTTCTGTTTCAAGTCCACATCTACAGGATACCCTTCTGCTTGTTCCAAGAAATTATTAATTTCCCTTTCCTCTTCATCCGATAAATCAGGTATAGACAAAGAATTACCAAGATCGTTAAGCATGCTTATATAATCTTTCTTGCTTTTCATGTCATAATATTACATTAAACAACTCGTTTAGCCTATCTATCTCATTTAAGTACTCATCTTCTTTATAAAACTTAATTTGAGTCCCATTATACAAACCAAAGGACAGGGTGAAGGATATAACCCAGCCGATCCGTCCACGGCCTGCCCTTGGGAATCCAAGACATTACCGCCTTCTTGGATATCCACCACCTCCAACTCGCTCGATTTGAACCACGCCAACTTACTATAAGTTTCACCTATCCATATTATACTCATTTCCCCGTCCCGACTGACCTCCTTGACCAGCCATATATGGTTTTTAGTGTCCTTAATCACATTTAATTCGTCAATATTTGTAAGCCGAACAAAATCCATCGGTCGTATCATTTTATTCTCGTCCATGTCCTTATCCTCCTATATTCTTTTTATTCTCTCAATTTACGCTTAACCTCTTTAACATATTTAGCAGAATGCAATCCCCTATGCAATCTTATAGCCCGATCTATATCCTTTTTAGGATTATGGTGAGATTGATATATCTCGAACATTTCCCTAGCCTTGACAGGATTCGTTCGATCTTCGTACCTATATCTCCTTTTCTCTCTTTTAAGGCGTAATATCCTATTAACCTCATCAACGTATATCCTTTTCATTTGCCACCTCCCTAAGGCCCCGGATGAGGCGTTGTACGCCCGATCGTCATTCCTTGACTCCACGAAAGACAGGGCGGTCGCCAGCTTATCCCATACCCGTGCCTCGACCACGGCTGGCCTTGGGGCGTGGGGCAAGCCACCGCTCCCTTTTGGCGGTGTCAATATTATCATCACCGTCACGAGTAAGTATCTTATCATGTTTACTTGTTTTTATAAAACTCCTCCCCAAATTTAACGTTATCCACATAATCCTCCATGCACTCATAAACAATTATATGAATATCCCCCTCCGTGTATGTTACCTCAGACATTAACCTCTCATCGGCCATCCACCAAGAATAACTATCAATATGCCGTATCTCAAATCCATGATCATGCAACGCATACATAACATTATATCTTAAATCCCTGTCCATCATCACACACTCGTACACGATATAGCCATTGATACTTTCATGAGACCTACCGAACGTATAAACGTACCTACCCATCAACTCATACAACTCCCTTGCCACAGGATTCGGGATCGCCTCATCCATATCAAAATCCACATCTGGATCAATAACCCACTCTACATCCCGCTCATCAATACAAGCCCTAGGCATTCCTATTGTCCGTACATAAAGACGTGATCGGTGATCCTCGCTTAACACCGTCCCGATATACTTTTCCCCTTTGGCATATCCTATATTATGGTTGCCGGTTATATTAAATACAATTTCAGCTCCTATCTTAATTTCATCCATATTCAAGATGTTTGTATCATTTGTTATCTTTTTTATACAAAAAGAGGATATAATGGCATAATATTATGATATCAAGACACGAATGCGTTATCTATCATATTATCATACATATCCTCTATACAACGTCATTTATGGCATTATATCGTATATGATGCCGCAGATATAAATACATCTAATTAACCCTTTTTAGGGCTTATTGCCATTTAGGTAACTAGCTATGCCTAATATTTTCGAAATAAGGGCTTTTTTAGCCTTATACTCATCGTTTATCCCTATTATCGCATATCTGTATACCATCCCATCCTTCGACACCTCCACGCCCACGTATTTAGGCGCAACGGCATCCCTATGTAATACGATAAACGGGCTTTTGCCGTCTAGCTCATTTATCAACCGGTTAAACTGTCTCCTTGTCATCTGATAGTGATATTATTTCCTCCTATTGATGTATTGTCGCGTACGACCTTCCTCTATCTTTTCGAAGTAAAACTTATTCCCATATAACCGGGTGAAGCAGATGTTATACCCGAAATGTTCCGCGCGTCTGATCTGCGCGTAACCTCTACTGATGTCATTATTATCAATCAGCGTAACAAAACAATGTGATCCTACTTCTGTATTCAAAACCAGATTTTCCCAATCTTTTACCTCCATATCAAATCTCCTTAAATAATTTTTTGTTATGATTATCGCTATTATACCATTTATCAATATTATCGTACTGCTTTGGATAAACCCCATAAGACCTACACCACCTAGGTAATGGCCCGTTCAGCACGTCTAACGCCGCCTCAAGGTCAAACGTAGCTTCCTCCTTGACACAACACCCCGTTCCACTTCCACAGCTCGGTATATAAGCTCTACTATACGCTACGCTCATCCCATATTCCCCATGACTCAGATACCCGATGTCGGGTGAATCAGGGAAGGCGTAATACAACATCGTATAATCACCCTTACTCCAACCTCTATTATAAGTATCATCCTGCCATGCGAAAACCCTGCAACCGGCCTTCTTTAACTCATCAGCCGCTTTTCTTAAAATATTATCTCCCATATCATTTATATTTAAATTATGCCAAGGCGCCGGGAACCGACCCCGGACCATATCCGCACACGTACGATCATGGTATTCCTTCCGCCCCGCCAAGGCTTGGTTCAACATTAACAAACTTTCATATCCTCACACATCTTAAAAAAGACCTCTCTTATGATCCTCTTGTATAAGATGTATATCTCATCATCATCCTCATCGAACTCCACGCCCCATGAACGTAATAAATATCTAATGTCGCAATCCGCTATATGAATCCTAAATATGGATGGAACGCTCATTATGTAATCCTCAAAGCTTTCTTAATCCCATCCCTTTGATATGTTCTCTATACTCATCCTTGAACACGTTAAGCATAAAGATAGATATTCCCTATCATATTTAAACTGCTTCCCATAATTATCTGTATCTATATGATCCAGTATATATATTTCTATCGCGTCTCTATCGTATCTTGACATACTTCTTCCTCCTCCTTTTGATATTTTATAACCTTTTTCTCCCCATACGCCTTCGCTAACTGGATAAGTTGACCGGTAAATACCTTGGTACGGCGTTTTACGATCTTATCCACCAGCCCCGGGCATCTGGTTCTCCACCTATAATTAACCTCACCTTCAGCTTTCTTCTTGTAATACCTGTAGAATGTTACGGCTACTACCACTTCCCCATTCTGTTCAAAAGCAACCAAATCGTAATTGTCGTAAGTTGTTTCGTTCATCGTGTAATATATTTTATAAATTCAATCACTTTCTTTGGCAGTGAATCTATATCCTTCACTCTTTTACCAAAATTGTACATATGACTTCTATGCGGATAATAATCTCCCGCATACATCCCCACTCCTAATGGATGGAATGGATCCTCACTACATGAGAAAACAGGATAATACACCACCCCATAACCATCCTTTATATTTTTATTTACATATACTATGGTATATCTATCAGCCACTTCATCGCCAAAATCATATACTCTTACTTTTACTTTCCGCCATCCGCGTTTGTTATAATATTATCCATATATACCTCCTTTGTTGTTCACTATCCGACTAATCTATTTCCCTTCCATATAAGGTGTATATACCATACCATCCCTATCCATATTTACCACCTCAATATGATGTATATGATAACAACCATTAGCTATTCTGCCGCAATCGGCTATCACCATAGCTATATCCCTATACCCAGAATCAATGAAAACATGAGCCAACCTACATCCGTTAAATATAGATACCTTGATATCGTCTTTCTCTTTTATAATCCTTCTCATATCATATCCTCCTATCAAACTAATCTATCCTTTTACCATAATTAGTATATGACCCACACCATCCACGAGCCTCATTCGACACCCTAATATGACCAATGGGCTTATCCCCGACCATATTATTGGCGTACGATATTACATCCGACATACTTCTGAATCCGGAATCCTTAATGGATTTTATAAGCGTCCTATCATACCCGAATACCAATATCTTCACAATATCTCTTTCTTTCACAGTCCTTCTCGCTCTCATAATATTCTAGCCATAAAATAAACAAACATAAAATCCACCTTATCATAATCCACCCTATGACCGGTTATCTCGAATATAACCCTACGCTTTTCGATAGTCTGTATATTATCCAACTGAATAGCTATGTAAGGATATTTCATAACTTTCTCTCTATTGATGTTATTCAAAATAGCGTTGACATCTTGCCTGCGAAAATACATATCTACCCCTATGTAGCTGGCAGCCAAAAGACATTCGTCTATTATCCCATCTGTATCGAATAACAATAACATATCATCCTTCTCGATAGTATATTCCATATCAAGAATCTTGATACGTTTGCTTCCGTCCTTCTTATCAGCTATAAGAATCTCTATCATATCCTCGTCAGTCGTAAGGACATAATACGCCTCATCCTTTGTAATATTATCACGAAGGTAAAATAGCGCTTCATCTTGTAATCTTAGTAATCCTATTTCGTTCATATTCATCCCTATTGTCGCCAAGGGGAAAAGGACGGCGCTGGCGACAAGGCCTGTCCAGCCTCCCCACAGCCGTCCGCATTCCCCTTGGTATCATTAACCACCTCAAATAATCTCATAATCGAATTTCACATTCATTTTCTTCCGTCCCCATACCACTATTCTATTATTTCCAACTTCCCGTAATAAGGATAAAAACAACCGTCTCGATAAACCGAATATCTGAGCGTTTTATCCTTTGCCTCATAGATGGAAACACAACCGCTGTTATAAGCGTTGGATAGTTCTTTCGCTACAAATCCACCTATTTGTTTATAGGTTTTAGGCGTATCCGCCAACGGCCTGCCTACATATATTTTTACCCTCTTGCACTTTTTGTCGCCTACGCATATAGCCTTTCCTCTAAACTCCGTTAAATACATGAATCTCATATCAGTCAATTTTAAATCCAACATTCCTCTACCTCTATCTCCATACGATCCTCCCAATTACATAAATCAGGATTCTCTCCTCCATAAAAGTAATAGTAAGCCCTTACTTCAATATCGCCCACTTTTATGCATCCATCACCGCACCATCCCACAATATCGTCATCCCTGCATACATTTGTCGGTTCAGCGCCAAGCGACAATAGCTTGTTTATTATATTGTCACCGAACCTTTCTTTCGACTCCTCTTTCGTCATATCACTATCAGATTTTTAATATTACACTACCGCCAAAGGAAACAGGGACGGACGACCAGCGGGCCCGACCCACGCCATCGCCGCCTCCCGTTTCCCTTGGTTTCCTCCGCATCACCCCATACCTATAAACAATATCTACCCGCCATCGCTCACAACCGCCTTGCCTTGACCGGAAATCCCTACCACTTGTAAACCTTTACATTTGATCGGAAGATACCCCTTGCTCGGAAGATACCCTTGCTCGAAAGGTGTTTTCCTTGTCTGGAGGCGTTTTTCCTGTTTGTTTGTTTTCCTGTTTGTTTGTTTTTCCTTGTTTGTTTGTTTTTCTGTTTGTTTGTTTTTCCTTGTTTGTTTGTTTTTCTTGTTTGTTGGTGTTTTTTTCTTGTTTGGAGGTTTTTTTCTTGTTGGAGGTTTGTTTGGAGGTTTTTTGTTGGAGGTTGGAGGTTTTTTCTTGTTGGAGGTTTGTTTTCTTGTTGGAGGTTTGTTTGCTGTCCCATCACGCAAACCCCACCCCTCCCTCTAAATCCCCACGAAATCCCAAGACCTTCCGCTACTTTGTTCCACGTGGAGCGCTGATTCAGTCTAGGATATCGAGGTCTTTGCTCTTGATTGCCTTATATATCTGCTTTATGCAATGTATTAATAATAAAACCAATAAAAGAACTATGATCAAAGGCAAGGCGTCGCCCGTAGCTATAACATACCGCCCCAACTCAAACGCCATGTAACCACAAAACAAGGTAAGTACGAAATATATAAATATCCCCATAAAAATATACAATAAGTATCCGTAACTTAGAAACAATACCCAAATAATATAATTAATTGAGTATCAACAATATAATATATATCAAGCCTTAGAGCTACCTCTAAGGGAAGATAAGCCCAGATATAGATAAAAAATATACAATAAGTACCGCTTATTATATACCTTTTAGGATCGATTCAAGCGCAAAACCATACATAAGGGCACAATATACCCGTCTGTATGGATATAGATATATACAAAATGATACATAATAAAGCATTTTACTTACGTATTTTCGGTCAAGGCTTAAAATTTCCCGACTTAACACTTTTATGTGTAAGCAAAACATATGAATATGCTATCATTCTGTAAAAAAAAAAAAAAAAAAAGCCCTTCCGTCTTATATCACTACAATACGGAAGGGCAAAACTTTAAAATCAAATAAAAACAAACGACTACTGCCTCAATTTGTTTGCCATGTAACTAACACGCTTCCGCCTGCACTTATCCGACTCCCTGCTACAATCTAATTTATTAGAATTGTATAGTTCTTTGGTAAGTTCAACGTAAAATTCCATTTGGGCTTTTTTGATGGACTTTAAAGCCTTTTCTTTTTGAATGGATAATTTCTTATTCAAATTATCAAACTTTTTTTTGTACATAATCTATTCTTTTAATGGCACCAATAAGAACGGGAGACCGGGGACGACACGGCCGGCGTTATCGATATAACCAGCCGAACGCCCGCACGCCCCCCTATTTTCTTTGGTTTCGTCCCTTTGCCGACAACGAAGCCGACCAAATACGCGCATACGTTGTCCGTGATACGTATCGACAAGGCGCACTTTGTCCGTCAATTTAACCGCACAAAATACCCTTGTAAGGGTTGTTATTTTGCTACTACATATAGCGCATAAGTATTTAAGCCACCTTAAACGCTATTGTTTTGATACATTAGCACGGTTATAACTCCGTTATGCACTCCATACGTGTTACTCTAGCAACGTATGGACATACGCCCTATACATGCGTATATACACCAACGTACCCCGTGATTTTACACGGCCTACTAGGTTACCTAGTGTACTTACCGGATTGATATAAACCTAAAGATAATAGTACTATTATAGACTATAATAGTACTTAAACCACATTGTTAAGCGGCGGCCCACCTATTGCAAGTTTTCGATACCCTAATTACTAGCAATATGTTTATATCAATATGTTAAATATCGTGTCCATTTAGTCTAGATCAGTGGCACGGCGTGAACGTATGGACATTACCACCATAACGCCCCTATACATAAATAATATAGGAGCCGATTACTTGCTATCTTTCGTTTTTAGGATGCGTCAAATAGTATGTAACACATTTAGCAATAAGATTAAATGTATATCGTTTGATAGGTACGGCACACTTTACAATACGTTTGTCTGATCCGTTAAACACTTCATAGTATACCCCCTCATATTCTACAGGCTCGTTATACCCAAAGCGTTTATGTGCTTTGCCTGTTATCGATATTTCTGCCACCTTATCCTCTGATAATCTCGTGTTTTTATCCTGCTCCTGTTTATCGAAATATACTCTTTCGATCTCCTTGTAGGCGCAAAAGGTTTCATCCACACGTGGTAGTATTTCTTTGCAAAGTTGTATTACTACTTCTTTATCCTTTGCTAAAGATACCAAAGCGGGGACAATCGATTTATCTACTTTGATCTCATTTTCTTTCAAAATCTCATTAACTTCTTTTCCAGATTTAAAAAGTTGACACCAAGCTTTGATCGCACCTGTGAGTGTTTTTTCACTTGCTTTCTTTACCTCGTTCTGTACTTTGTTTAATTCTTTATTTGTCATTAGATTTGCCCGTACCCTCGGGACTTGTATAGGCTTCTGGTGCGCCGGTTTGTTAATGTTATTTTTACATAGGCGAATATACTACATGTTTTATTTTCAAACAAATATTTTGCAATAAAAATTCGACGATTATATGTAATAAATCTAATCAAATGTAAACGTATATTAAAATATCGATTTATATGATTGACAATCAACAAGTTAAATACAAAATAAGCATTATTTTTCGGATCGCAGATCGTTTGCCGTTCCTGTTTCCCGTCCTTTGTGGATTAGGGGGGGGCTGGTCCAAAAACGGCAGCCCGGCCGGGCCGATTTCGGGAGGTGATCCGTCCAGCCTAACCCCTTATAATCCAATTATTTTATTATATTTGCGATATGATAAAACATAACATATTATGAATAAAAAGTTAAATACATAAGGTGGTATTTTAACCCTCAGATAAGGAGGGTATGTTTAGGCGCAGGACTTCTTCTTCCGGTAAGATCCACTACCGTGTTAATATAAACAAGAATATGTGTCTTGGCGTTGTAGATATATATATTGATAGGAAGCCATATCAACTTGGTTTTAACGGATCTTATCTTGATATATATCGCGATAAGAAGATAAAAACTATAAGCATAAGTGGCCAGATATCATATCTAAATCCGGAAAATGAGTACAATATTATTTTGGGCATAAGTGGAGGTATTATAGAGGGAACCCTTACGTATCAATATAATTCGGGTATGCATTGCGAGTTGGCTAATAAGGTGATATACGGGAATAGGATAACTAATTTTGTTCCTGTAACGGTGATAGAAGATCCTGGGGAGATCATTAATTTCACTTACAGATCTGAATTACAGACTCAGGTTTTAGATGAAAGTTATGTAACTTGGGATGGTGATTATATATCAAACAATAATTGTATAGTAACTGATCTTTGTTCGGGATGTGAATCTTATGCCTATGGGAAAAGTTCTCGTGGTAACTATCGAGTAACGGTAAGGATAGTGTAATCCCAAGGAAGGAGGGAGACCTCGTCCTTCCGGCCTCCCCGTCCTACCACCGCCTCCCGTTCTTTTGGCTTCTCCCTGTCTTATCTTTGGAACAAAACTACAATCATGTTTAGAGACATACTACATAAAATCAAGATCTTCTTCTGCGATGAAGATATCGAGAAGATAAATGTAAGGGATAGTACGGTTATCCGCGACAACGAGATACATAAGATGTATGACGAGATACTTAATGAGCTAGGTGATTTGGCCACTGTCGTATCTAGGAACTACGTGTATGGCAGGATAAAGGACAGTACTGGATTAAGTATCCGTCATATCAGTAGGATAATAAACCATACTAAAGTCGAGGAGATATGATTAAAGACGTAATGGAGAGGGATATGATAAATGAGATATCCACGTTGTTTGTAATGATATTCACGTCAGGGTTGATGTTTGTCATGCCGATGTTAGATATAGAGTGTGATGATATTACTATCATAATAGGATCAGGAATAATACTATCTTTTATGCTAACCATAATCCCGATCTTGCTTTCTTACGATATAAGGGATGAGATCATTGAGTTGATTGAGGATATAGACAGCCAGATCGTGGTATGCACTTCGGTATATAAAACGAACCTGCTCTAAGTAATTCCTAGGGCAGATATTAATATCAATTTGACTTCAAATACGATTCTATTCTATCAGCGGCCTCATTAGGCGTATGTCCATCCCATTCCCATGCCGTATCAAGTTCAGGGATATTGAATAACCCCCAATACCGGTTCTCATAATGATTGGAGATCTGACCTGTAGGTAGTTCGGCCATTACAATAAACCATCCTCCACCGAAGCATTCCTCCCCATCATAATGCTTATGTGACTTACAGACCTTTACATCCCCTTTAGCCAGCTCGTTGAAGAAAGCGGCATTATAAAGCATTCGATATTTATATAGTTCGTTAAATGTATGATACCCGTCGGATATATTACCCATCTCATCTTCATGTAAATATATTTTCTCGAATATATCAGACCTACAAGGATAAAACTCTCCATTTACCCCTTTTATGATATAATCACCTACATTGGCTGTCATAACACCTTCAAGGGTTTTTATACTGCAATCAATACAAGGAGGTATACCTCTGTCCGCGTCACCTTCACGAATAACTTCTATTTTAACGCTATCACCAGCGAAATCCTTGATCTCATCATTATTAAAGCCTTTCCATTTTACGGCTTCTATCGCAATTGGTTTCTTTACATATCTATTCATAATTTTACGATTTAATATATTATTATTTTTTGATATACCTTTCTATAAGATCTATGGATAATTTAGCGCCCAGCTCTTCCTCCAACAGGTTAAGGTAGTTCCGGTGCAGGCATCCGCCCCGCTCCACCTCCCTAAAGCCGGCCCCGTCCCGGATCCTGACCAGCCCTTTCCTTGGATCCATGTCGATCAGATCCCGAAGCTCGTTCATATTCTTGAACCGGTTCTCTATTACCTTAAATACATCGATATCAGGTTTCTTATCCTTATTCTTAGGCTTTATCTTAATTCTCCCGCTCATAAGACATTAATCACTTTCCAGTACTACCAAACCTCCATTTCCTCTCTGATTCTCCAAGGTCTTCTAACGACCCTACTTGATCCCATACGATGCGTTCCCGTCTACGGATAAGCAATTGAGCTACCTTATCCCTGCCGAATAAGAAGGGTCTCCATAGTGATCTACACGTCTAGTCACTACCATAATCTCCCCTCTGTATCCCTCATCTACGGTACCCGGAGCGTTTTGGATAATTGACTCAGTTTTTGTAATGCTACTACGTGGACGGATTTCCATCTCATAATCCTCAGGTAAAGCTACATGCACACCAGTATGGTATATAATCCTACCCCCGTCAAGTTCTATGTTTTTAACGAACAGATCCATGCAAGCGTCCTCCTTATGGGCGTACTTAGGCAATATCGCTCCTTTTTCCAGCCATATCTTGACCTTACAAGCATCTATATCTTCAAGTAATGATTCTACCTCATTATAACTCATTGGTTGTTCTGACGCCAATGAAATGGCTCTTGCCAATAAATCTTTAATCTTACTCATTTTATCTTGTTTTTAAATTCCTTCCCTTTCGGGCATTGTAATTTACATTCCTCGCCACAAGCGGAACAGTTGGGTCTCATTCCGGGCACCCTCTTCCCCGTACGGCCAGTAGGCGTAATCGCAGACGCTCCAGAACGCCTCCATCGCCCTGATCTTGGCATCGACGGTTATCTTCTCCTTCACCTTTTTCATGCTCTTCCTGAACTCATCTTTCATATCCTTCCCTTCTATCTGTCTGGCTTTACGTCTCTCGTTCCACCAATTGTAGTAGAATTTGTCTGCCATCTTATAAGCTTCTGGGTCAAATTTATCACGATGCAGGATAGGTGCGTCCTTGAACTTTCTCAAATTCCTGCCACAAACATAATCGAGTCCTGCGTACGGAGGTATGTCCTTAGGATCAACCAACCCATCCGGAACGCAGTAGTAGAAGGAGTTGGGGTGGCCGTACCTGACCCAGTCTCCGGTCTCGTACAGGGCTTGCTTCCGAGCCTCGAACCAGCCTTGCATTACTTGGTGCTTGCCCTCCTTCTCGAAATCCTTGTTATAGTCAGCCAACGAGATCTTCACCTCAACCTCATAAGCGTACATGGATCTGGTTATAGCCAGATAATCGGACTCCCAGTTATAGACATACAAGTTGTTTATAATCCATCTAGGAGATACCAAGAACTGTCTGTTAAGGATATCCAATATCCCTCTTTCAGTGTATTCAGCACCTTTATTTGATTGCCGTGTTCCCATCTCCTGTCATAGGATTATTCCTTAACCCAACCGCCATTATAGCGTTCGATACCAATCTCCGTAATCCACCCATATCCTTATCATGGAACGAGAAAGTAGTTAAGTTATGTGATTCAGTAATCTTATCATAAGACTTTATCATCAACACAGCCACATACTCACCAATCATCTTCCCGTTCATGATATCAAGATCGATTATGCCGTGATCTATTAGATCAACCACATCCCATCCTGATGGTAGATACGTTTTTATTTGATTAATGTCCATCCCAAATAGTTATTATAAATAGGAGGGTCGTGCTACCCTCCTATAGATTACACACGAAAAATAGAACTGAAAGCGATCTTAATTATTAATTCCCGTAGGCTGTCTACCGGTTATCGTTAATTACCGACCTACGGGAATATGTTTAAGAAAACACCATGTAGGGAGTGGGGGAATCGAACCCTTATCCACGCTACGATTAGGAATCGTAAATTCTATCCGTTAAATTAACTCCCCTTTAAGCGTCCTGATCCTCCCAGACAAGGACACTACATAAATCTAAACTCTAAACCTAATGACAAACATTATTAATCCAACTGTGGACCCGGCCGGACTTGAACCGACAACCTGCTGGTTATGAGCCAGATGATCCAACCAATTGATCTACGGGTCCTAAATACACCACATCGGATTTCATAAGAGGATGTGGATAGGAATTTCTCGTAGTTTATATAGTAACTTTATGAAACTATTGTCCAACATTCTAGCATATAGCGCCAATCCTCGAACGGGAATGTCTCTACACCAGACCACCCCATCCCGTCCCCAACTGTTCTGTAGGACGAAGCCGGCCTTGTCCCAGCCGGTGAGGATAACGGCATGACCTCCCAAGTTCTGCCCTTGGCCTTGCCAGAATCGATTACCATAATTATAGCAATACAGACCTATAACCAGAGGCCCATTCAGCATCAAAGCCACCTTAGCTGATACCGGATCTATGATCCTAGCGTAACTGTTTATTTTCTCCCCATCTACGCCTACGTTCTTGATAGACTTGATAGCGTCACGAAGAACCATCCCGTCTTGATCCTTATCCTCTCTCAGATCATATATATAGTAGGGAGAGATCTTAGCCGGTCTTTTAATAGCCCTTATACTCTTTCTCCAGTTAAGTATCTCAGCTAAGCTTACCGCAGCGCAAATAGGAGAAGATCCTTGATCCACTACGCTATCAACGTTGTTGACCTTATACTCATCAGGGACAGCCTCATGCTGCATATTCATGATAGCGTCTCTGTCATCCACAGGGATGGTATATATCCTAACCCGTAACTCATTTTTTATCCTTTTTATGGTAATCAATTATCTTGATATTAAACGTATCGGATCTTTGCCTTACCTGTATAGACCCTCTAGCCTTTCCCTTGGCGTCGTACAGGGCGGTGAAGCCAAAGTTATCGACCCGGCCGTCGTCCAGCGTAAACCGCCACTCCTTCCATTGGCCCATCACGGTCCCGGAAGACACTATGGAATCCACCACATAAGATATATCAGTAGTATCATATTCCGTATAGTAGGTTCTTGACGTACTGCATCCGACAACCGCTAAGGTAAATAACGTTAACAAGAAAAACAAGATCTTATTCACTTTTTTAGATTTTTTACGTTTCTTAGATTTCGTCTTATCCTCCGCCTTATTCTCGACATTTACGTCAATACCAGCATCAGCGACCTCGGGGGCGTTATTTTCAGGTATATCAATATGACCTGAGTTAGGATCCATCTTATCCTCATCAACAACAACCTCATCAGGAACATCGATGTCTAAAATCTCTGCCTCAAGATATTTGATACGATCTGACATGATTTTATTCTGGTCCTCAAGTTCCTTATATCTTCTTCTAGCCTCATCGAGTAATTTAGATGATAGTTTATGTTTCTTCTCGATATCCATATAAGCCCGTTTAAGAGTTTCTTTCTCTTTACCGACTCATTATATAGCTCTCTTGATTTACTAAGCTCATTCCCCATCTTAACTATATGAGAATCCTTGGAATCTATATCCATATCAAGAGAATCGACAAGCGTATCAAGATACTTTATTTTCTCCAATTCCGTTATCTTCTTACTAGCATCCTCATAATTTCTTTTAATCTACTTGAATAACTAATAGCCTCATCAAGATCTTTTTAGAGTATTTATATAACTACTCTTTACTATCTTCAATCCGAACATTTTATCACTGTTATAAGTTTTACGAATATCGGCATTTATCTTACCGACTATAATTAACTCAGCTATATGTTTATCTTTCTCGACTATAGCCATATCCTTACGGACATTAGTGACCCTGATCATGATATTCCCGTTATTAGACGAGACGAACGGTGATCCCACCAAAGTAAGTCCCGTATCGCCGGTAAACGACGGCAGCATCATCAACACCCCTATGGTATTATCCGGGAACGATGCCCACACCCCTGTGTCTATATCAAGGACATCACCCTGCCCTAATGGGAAGGCATTACCCTGCTTGATAGGAATATCCTTACCCAACGAGTTCCATGCTTTCGAGAATCTTACGGAGTTAAGGAAGATCTTTCCCTCTTTCTCCACCATCCCTACCATAGGTTCGCAATTCAATCTAACCTCGTTTTGTTTATCATCCGGCTTCTCCTTAAGCTCATCAAGGTCTCTGGCTGATGTAAACGACTTGCTTTCCAGAAGCTTTTTAATATCCTCAATACTGGCCATTATAATTTGATTATTAAATAAACGATCTTCAGTCCTAACTTCAAATCAGATGTCTTCTCGAACATCTCCCTAAGAGGTAAGATAGTAGCGTCAAGATCTGACGCTACCCATTCTCCATCCTTATAATACATATTCTTTTCCTCGGAATACGCTACACAAGGTCGATGCCCTAGGTTCTTCATAACCGTATCTACCTTATTTTGGGTAGGCATCGAGACACGATTCACTTTAGTAGATATATTGAAATTACTCTCCATTAAATTACTCATTTTCAATTAGTTAATTAGAAAGGTAGGTCACTGTCGTCTCCAAAAGGAGGATATTGTGGCGGCTGCTGACCTCCAAAAGAAGGCGCTTGGGCTGTCTGAGGCGGAGCCTGCTGGTATGATGGAGGAGGCGTCTGCCGCGGAGCCTGCGTAACGTATGACGGTGGGGGCGTTTGCGTTATATCCTCACCAGCGTTGTTTTGGCTTGGAGACTGAACCGGTCTCACGCCATCCGCTTTAATACTTTGGATATATTTATTAAGTACCTGATAAGCGAAAGCGTCTTGGGTCGTATAATCAAACTTCTTATTCCCCATTATATCAGTACTCTCAACCCTGTCAGGCCATCCATTCTGCCCATTCTTATAATATTGCTGGATAAACTCGTCCTTACCGTCAGGAGTCTCCCTTGCGTATGAGATAAAGAAATTACCGGGAGCATATAGATCCCCTTTCTTAGCATGAGCAGGATTGATCACCACCTTACGTTTCAGGTCGATATTAGGCAAGTACCTTACCAGTGACTTAACGTAATTATTGATACCTCCTTTTTGAGTCATCAAAGGAATGTTTATAAAGTAATTACCATCCTCATCACTTATCTTTATGGATAAGTATTTGGCATTTATTCCATTGAACTCCACTTCTCGCACATTGATATCAGACAAATAACCTTCGATACCGTTCCAGAATACCCTCCAATAAGAAACGGCTCCGGTCTTCTCGTTTATATGCTCCTCGAAACCTTCCTTTGGTTCTCTTGATGACTGATATAATAATCCGCTACCACTTACTTTAAAGTAATGGTTATTACCACCTGATGAATTTTCTCTAACTCCCATTTTATATATTTTTAAATATTAAACAATAACTGATGATGACAAGAAATACTCGTTCTTATTATCCTCCCCATAAATCTTATTGAAATGAGATTTATGATCATGCTCGATAACTATCCTATTCCACGATATGCTTTTTATGATACCCAGATATCTTCCACATAACACGTTGCATACAATATCTTCACCATAATGAGACAAAGGGGTAAGTCTTTCCTTACATGATTTACCTGAAGACGGGCTCTCTGACATAATACCGCATCCTTTATCGGTAAATATCAACTTGCAATGATCGAACTCATTTACCTTAAGATTGTTTTGGAGGGCTTGGACGAGTAGATCCTTATCAAAGACATAGGTACTTGTTTTGACAAAATGCTCGTCCACGAACCTCCAATTTGGATAATTACCCTCAAAATGGGTCTCATACATATCCATATCAGGCGTAGAGAAATAAGTCTTAGTATCGTCCACTTTTATAGACAACATATCCGATGACTTATTGATATGCTTATCAAGCAATATCGCGGATTCGTTCGACACCGGGATAAACATCTTCTCTACCTTATCCTGATTAGGGACAAAATACCTGTAAATAGTATTTCTATCCGTACTTACTATATTAATATTAATATCATCAATATCAATGACCACATTCTCGATGCATGGATAAAAATCATCTACCTCCGTATAATCGCTGGCTTTGTTAAGAACCGAAACATAATCGCTCATCTTAACCTTAATTCCTCCATCAAGTATCTTATGTACCTGCGGGAATGTATTGATATCAAAAGCCGGACAACTATACTCACCAGAAGCGTAGTGGATCGTGATCTGATCTTTTCTATCCGAAAGCAGTATCGTAATCTCACGATTCTTCTGTTTTTTCATGAACTTAATAAAAGAGCTTGCCTCTACCAAGAAAGAGAAGTTAGAGTCAGCCTCGACCTTCAATCGTTCTATAACACATACCTTGGCATTTACGGAAGTGATATAAGCCAGATTATTGACAACATCTATCTTAAGATCCTTATAGGGAGTTGGAACCGGCGTTCTTAACCACCGTCTCCAATTTGCCCAACTTCTCATTTAATGACTTCGACAAGCATCTTATAAGCATAACGAACAACTTTTTATTACATCGCAAATATAATCATAATTATATTAATACAAACACAATAAATACTTAATAGTATTAAAATAGTTTAAACTTACGTCTAATATACTCGGCTATAAGCGTGGCGTCACACATTCCGTCTTGTATCTTAGTAGGTTGTACTCCTTTTCCTGACCATGGTTTCACGAAAGAGACCAAAGGGAAAAGGCGCATGGCACATCGGATGGAGGTAGCCTTCGTGTCTAACTTCGCCGCCGTATACACCCGATCGGCTGTCGTATGAAGTTCCTTCTGCCAGGTCTTTGGTTGCACCTCCTCGAACATGAACCTAACATCCGGGTGAGATCCGTATCGCTCCATCATCTCCACCATCATAGCGAATAGGGCGTTCGGTTCCCGGCGTCTCCCGCCAAAGGTGAAGTTGCTGGCTGCCGAGCTGTTGTGGATGCTATGGACGTCCTCGACGGCGATCGCCAGCGTCCCGCCTCCCTTTTCTTGGATCTTGTCAGCGGCATCGAGGAAGAAGCTTGATATAGCCCTAAGATCTATATCCCCCTTAACCGATATCCTTGGAGTCATAATTACCTTAATATCCCCGTTCTCCGGGATCATGGACAATCCTCCGGTGTCTATACCCGGATCTATGCCTATTGATATATTCATAACTTCAACGTATATAATGAATGGAAATCCTCCGGTCTAAACACCTGTATTGAGTTATCCGGATACATACCTATATAATAACCGTAAAAAGCCCGTAGAATGCCATTTTCTAGGATTATATCCAAAGCCTTTACCTTGTGACCGTCAACCATCACATCAAGCTCCTTGGTTCTTTGGGATATCTTATCAAACCATTCAGGTATAGGATCAATCCCGTACCTGAATGCGTTTACCGTTGATTTTATCGAGATATATGTTCCCATATTAGATAAGATTACAATCGTCTCGTTTAACAACCTTAAAATCGCCATTTCTAAGTAATATCGCTACATCAGATCTCGTATACGTAAGAGGTGTATACGACACCAAATGATAAGAAGCCTGCCCTGTCGCTGGCCGAACTGGTCTTAATACGGCTATGGCTATATCTCCGCCAAGTTCCGTGCCACCGGTGACACCCTGTAGGCACATGTATATGAATCCCTCATACTCATATCTCTTTCCAATAAACTCACTCATGGGAATACCTACGAACAGATAGTTCTTCACATCCCCTTTCTTAACCTCGACAGCGTTCTCTACACTGGACGGTATTACGTCTACAAATTTTACTCCTATTGCCATGATTACAAATTCAATTTAGTTCTTAATTCTTGACACAATTCTTGATTATCCCTCATGATACTTAACGTATTATCCACTCCATTGCCCACCCGGACCTCTCCGTACCAGTACCATGATCCTTTACGGGTAAAGATACCGGTTTCCTCACATAACTTCAAAAGTTCAAGCTCCTTGTCAAATCCTACGCCATAATACAATGCTGTCTCTGCTATCTGGAAAGGTATAGCTGTCTTGTTCTTCAATACCTTTATCCTAACCTCATGGCCGATAGAAGACCCGTCTTCTCCTACAATGACCTTCTTCCTTGACATCTCCATACGGATAGAGGCGTAGAATTTAAGGGCATTACCGCCGGTTGTTACCTTAGGATCACCGTATATTACACCAATCTTCTCACGATACTGGTTGATGAATACCAGAACACAATCGCTTTTGTTTACGATCCCGGTAAGAACTCTCATAGCTTTTGACATCAACCGGGCTTGTAATCCCATGTTGCTGTCTTCCATATCACCCTCGATCTCCTTCTTCGGGACCAAGTTCGCCACGGAATCCACGACAATGAAGCCTACCCTGCCGGACTCCACCAGCTTGGCCGTGATATCGATAGCCAACTCCCCGTAGCTTGGCTGGGAAATAAGAAACCGGTTCACGTCCAATCCCATCTTCTTAGCGTATTCGATATCAAAAGCGTTCTCCACGTCTATTATAGCTACCAGCTTATCGGGGTGCTTTTTCTGGAACTCGATCATACTTAACGTACACATCATAGTCTTGCCACAAGATTCCATCCCGACCAGCTCATGAATCCGGCCTACCGCCCATCCGCCGCCGAGGGCCTTATCCACCACCAGCGATCCTGTGCTTTCCCTTGGTATGGATATTATAGGCTTATCATCGCCGAAGTTCATTATCGAGCCTTCTCCAAGCTCTTTATTTAAAGATGATACTAACTCATCTACGTCTGAAAAAAGTTCTTTCTTAGCCATTATAATCCGTATTCCTCGAAATTAAACAAATCCTGTTGTTTCTTGATCATATCCTTCCCGATATCAGATATCTTTTCCGGGTTCAAAACACCCTCATTCTCATCTACCTTATCCATAAAGTCAGATATCTTATCGCTTAGCAGTACCATATCTTCCTTAGGAACTGATTTTAGATAAAGACCGTCTATAGATCTACATCTTGAAAGAGCGGTATATATCTGCCCTATCTCGAAGGCTCTGCTGATGTCTACAAATATATTATCTAAAGTCATTCCCTGGGATTTGTGGGCAGTTATGGCGTATCCTAACCTCAATGGATATTGTATTATATAGCCGCAAGAAATGCCTTCAAGGGAATCATCTACCTGCTTGTACTTCATCTTCTCCCACTTCTCTTTGGTTATCTCCACCTCAGTATCGTTGTCTAGATGAACATATATCGTCTCATCAACAGTATCTATGCTGGTTATGATACCCATCGAGCCATTGACATACCCGTTGCCGTTTCTGGTTATTATGACCTTAGCCCCTACCTTTACTATAAGCTCATCCTCGCAAGGCGCTACAGGCTTCTCCCCGAATACAGTGGCATCGAACTTAAATACCTTATTATTGATCTTATCAAGATTAGTCTTATTTATCTCATAAGCTTCTTTGTTAGTTGAGCATATAATTATAGTATTATCCATATTATCAGGACACTTGACCCTGCTATCCAATATCTGTCTTGACTCGTCGGTAATAACCCCACATCTTATATCCTCAAGTACGGAAAGAAGCTGAGGATCTTTTTGACGGAATACGTTCTCGAAGGTAATGACCGAGAATCCTGACGCTCTTAATGCCTTTGATGAGAAAAAGAACCGGCTCTCATAATATTTGTCGATAAAATCATCCGCCGTCACCACAGGAGGTAGTTGTGATAGATCTCCAAACATAATCAACCTAACTCCACCGAAAGGCTCCTTGCTACGCCTGCATTGTCTAAGTATATCAGCTACCTCATCAAGCAAATCAGGTCTTACCATACTTATCTCGTCAATGACGATAGTATCAAGATTCTTGATCTTCTTCCTCATAAACGGACTTACATCCACCTTATTCGATAACATACCTCTCTCGATAGAAGGGATATAAGGATCGTTCTTTATAGAGAAGAACGAATGGATGGTCTGTCCACCGGCATTCAACGCCGCTACTCCAGTCGGGGCTACGATAACGCACTTACCCAAGAACTTTACGATACGTCTCATGAACGTACTTTTACCACTACCAGCTCTACCGGTAATGAACAGATTCTCCCTAGTGGTGAAAATCTTTTTCAAGGCACGACCCTGCTCTACGTTTTTATCTACCGTCATAATATGACGAAGGAGGTCATTTTCGTTTTTAAAATCCTCTTTTACCATATCTTTTTAAGTTTATGGTACAAAGATACGAATAGTTATAATTAGCTAATAAAAATAAATGTGAATGATATGTAAATATTAAATTTTATATCTGATACTCAAATCATCCAGCCTTACTCATCTCAACCCCTTTTACCCCTAAGAAAACGTCTTTTATAAAATATTCGGAGATAATTATATGCATTATCGTTCCTCTGTATGATAGTCTTATGTGTCCGATAGTTACGTTTTTCCTGTCTTTGGCATTCGCTATTCCATTGTTTTTTTTCACCTCGTCATACAAATCGGATATATTCTTCTTGCACATATCCAAGAACATGTTTATATATCTGTATATAGTGGGTTGCGATATCTCACGCATACCTATTCCTGCAAGCTTCTTATTCAACTCATTAAGAAGGTATGCTACATTGAACTTAACTGTCTTTCTTTTAGTTACTTTGTATATATGATGTACGTTTCTGGTTCTGGCCCTGAATATTATCTTGGAAAGGATTCTTACCCGATCAAGTTTCCGGCTTTTGTTAGCCATATTCCGTCTTTCGTCTGAGCTTAAATTCTTATCCAGACATTTGTATACGGATCTTTTCTTACCCACGAATATGTCTTTCGTATCCTCATTCTTCTTAGCCTTATACGAGTAGATCATGATATCAGGTAAAGCTATTCTTATCTCGCCTTCCGCGTAGCCTTAAGCGTCTTTAGCTGATAGTCTATATCCTCATGGCAATCCTCTATAACATGTCTGTAGCAGAAATAAGCTATGCCATCGGATAGGATATCTATAAAATCATCGGTATTGATCTCAATACGGTCACGATAGCCTTCTCTCATCCTATTTCTTAGAAATACATGTTTCTGGACGTTTACGATAGTAAGATAGGCTACTACCTGCTTACACTTCTTTTCTATGACCATGCCGGAACCTCTTATATTATCTTTCTTGTTCGAGTATTTTACGGCCGTAACCTTCTTCCCGTCCTTATTAGTTACAGGTTTGTAATCTACTGGGCAGACAAGGATCCTGCCGGAATCCTTAGGCATCCAAGCTCATCTTTTTTTGCTTGTATATCTTTTGAGATATATGCTTCGGTAAGAATCTTATCGAAATTTGATTTCATTTTCTGTAAAAGTGATATCTTTGTTCCCATCGTTTTGTTTTATTTTACTGCGAATATACGAATTCCGTAAATACGAAACAAGTTATTCGGATGGATGGGTAGCCTGTGAAGGTCGCCCATTTGTTGTTTAAGGAGGGTAGATGATGTCCGTAAAACGCTGTGCGCGTGAACGATGGTTTTATCAACCTAACTTGTTACGCGCGTTAATAGGTATATTTATTAAATATAATTAACTCTATAAACATATACTACTTACTAATATCCCTATCCGTACACAGAACCTCTCCTGACGTCGAGCTCCTGTGTACTCCACTTAAAGTCTCTACTTAATAAAACATTGCTTTTTACCGCCAAGGTATCATGCCGTCAGGCAGGATACCGCAGGCTAAACACGGTAGAAGCCGTATCCTATACCGGAAGCCGGGACCCCGGCAGGGGGGTCGGGTGGAGCATAAGACAAAGAAAAAAAGCGAGGATTACCGGAAGACGGGACCCCGGCAGGGGGGTCGGGTGGAGCATAAGCCAAAGGAAAAAAGCGAGGTCCTGTACGATCGCTCGCGCTCCGGCCGTCCGGATCTTCTACGGCAGGATCCATTACCGGAAGCCGGGACCCCGGCAGGGGGGTCGGGTGGAGCATAAGACAAAGAAAAAAGAAGCAGGATTACCGGAAGCCGGGACCCCGGTAGGGGGGTCGGGTGGAGCATAAGACAAAGAAAAAGCGAGGATTACCGGGACCCCGGCAGGGGTCGGGTGACAAAGAAAAAGCGAGGATCTGGAGCATAAGCCAAAGAAAAAGCGGGTCTTGTACGATCGCTCGCGCTCCGGCCGTCCGTATCTTCTACGGCAGGCTCCATCGCCCAAGGCTTCCCATTTCCCCTTGGCGGGGTGGTCATGTCCCTTGAGGCAGGATAGAGCTGTCCACCGCCGCTCGGAGGCATGTATGGCCGGTGCTCAACTGGCCTCGTTGCCGTGGCTTACGGTGGACTCATTCGGCCTTCCTCCGCCATTTCCACCACCTTTTTCCTTTGGATGTTCGTAAATACATGCTAATCAGCATATATTATGTTGATTATGGCATAATTTCTTGACAACGATATTTTTTTTAAGTAGTTTTGTCGAAAACTAATTTTATATGCCGGAACAGAGGAAAGCTGTATTTGCGTTGCCTTATGACACTAGGCTGGATATGATCCAGCAGTTCTTAAGGATATACAACGGCTATCTGGATTCTAAGGGTAAGAGCTTGATTACCGAAAGGACGATAAACTTACTTTCTTTCTACATCAACTACGGATACTCGGATGATACCAGGGCTAAGTACATGGATTGTCATGGACAGAAGGAATCTTACGTCGCTGTCCTGAACAACGAGCTTAAACGTGGGGGTTTTCTGGTGGACAAGAAGAACGGGAACTTCCGTACCCGTGAGCTGTCTATTGAGATGAGAAGCTTACGTAACTATTTTATTCTTGACGGGGAGGGTGATGATACCCGTGTAATGGGGTTTGTGTTCAAGAGAAACAAATTGGATATTGATGGATAGGAATCTTATTTCATTCGATAGGGATATCGTGGATGAGGTGGTAAGAAGATCTGATGGGAAGTTTACCAAACAACAGGTAGAGTGGTGCATGAAAGCATCCGTATCTTACGTCCACCACCTAGCTAGGTATACTGACAATATATCTATCAGAATCCCGTTTATCGGATACGTTATCTGCAATCTCCGTGAGATGCGGGTAAGGCGTGATAAGATACGCCGGATATTTGTCAAGGAAGGTAATCGTTATCCGGATGAAAGGATGCCTATTGAGCTTGATTGTCTTGATAAGAAGATTAATGCGATAGAGGATATGGAGGGGTTGAAGAACGGAGATCCTCTTATACGTGATAACCATGAGGCCATGTATCAATGTCGGTATGGAATGACATGGGAACAATTACAGGATTTTCAACAAAAACAATTTAAGAAATAATATGCAAACAATCGGTAAGGCCCAAGTAATAGCCCAAGCTTGGGAAGACAGTTTATTGGGTAGGATTCCTAAGGATGAGAAGGATTATCCGGAGTGGTACAAGAATCGTCTTGATTTATGCAAGAAATGTCCTAAGAACTCTTCTAATATAGCTTTTAAGTTACCAGCTAAGGTATTGCTGCAAAGATTGATGGGAAGACAGGCATGCTCGTTGTGCGGTTGCTTTATCAAGGAAAAGGCTTGGATGAAGACCGAGGTATGTCCGTTGAAGTTCGTGGAAGGAGAGAAAGCCAAATGGAATGCTATGGAGGTGATAACGGCCGATCATAACGATTTTAATATCGAGTGCCCTAACGATTCCTTTGATATAGGACTTACGGATGACGAGAGCGAGTTTTATCTAAATATTTTTGATCAGAAAATAGGTGATAAGACAGAAATCGTGTTATTTATCACCCATAAAGATGGTTTCCATGTCAAGGAGCATCATCTCGGATGTGGATGTATGGGAGACGTGTCATATAACAAACATCCTGACAATGAGAATAGAACTATATTTAGGATGACGTTAGATACCTCAAAATATACGGAAGGTCATTTTGAGAAACATCTATCTCTTATGGGTTATACTAAGGACGATCCTGAACGTAATTTCAAACATTTCCCGCTACGTATTATAGGGGAAGCTTATAAGTAAATACTATGCGAAGTCCTGTAAGAAGTAAGATAGATGATCGTATCCATGCTCTTATTGTCATGGAAGTCGGTTGCCGTGAGTTACCCGAATATTCGCTGGGTGATATACTTTACTCCGCTTTAAGGAGAGTTGCTAAGGCTAATGGTGGTAACGTACGCTTCTTGCGGGATATTAGCACCAGAGATTTATTAAGAATAATAGATCAGAGTATCAGTGATGAGATTGAGTTAAACAACAATGATTATAATGCGTAATATGGAAGATAAAGATATAAAAACAGAGATTAGAGATTATCTTAAAGAAGAGGCGGATACCCATATAAGGCATTGGATAGCCATAAAACGTGAGAGCAAGCGTCTGTATAGCGAGATTGAGGATAGGACTAAGAAGATAGCCCTTAAATCATCCTCGTTGATAAAAGAGGATGATTTTGTAGTTCTTCATGAGATGACTCATAAGATACAGATGTTGAATATAGAGGCTGTAAAAGTCAATTCTAGGTTGATGTTCATAATCCAGTTGGCTACCAGCTTCGGTATGGATCTGGATTTAGATACGACATATGCGTCCACCGCCAAGAGCATTATAGAAGACAGAACGTCTGGATTCGTGTTTTATGATGACAAGGAACGTCTGAGATACGCTGACAAGGAGCTTGAGGATATGTTCCATGACATGAGCGTGACGGAAGTAAGTAAGATCGGGTTGTTCAATCTTATGAGCTTCTTATGAAACAGTATAACGAGTTTAAGGACATAATCAAAAATAATATTAATTCCATATAATTTCATTATAGGGTTTTAATATATCTATAAGGATCTGATTATTAGCCTAAGTCTTGAAATAAAGACTACGTTATTGGAGAATATATAGTTACCTACGGATGTTTATCCAAGTCCGTAGCTCTAAGGTAGGTGATTAAACAATGTTTGTATTTGGGACATAGTGTTGCCTATATAAAACCTTCAATAACATTGGCGATGGGTACTAACAGGGTTTTTACCCTGACTTATGTTGAATAAACATTTTATTAAATTATTTATTGTAAATGGTTTATGTACAGGACATAGATGGTAAACCGATGATGCCTACGACAAGGCATGGTAGGTTAGGAGGTTGCTTAAGGCAAATAAAGCAACCGTAGTGAATCTTTGTCCGTTTACGATTCAGTTAACTTACAAATCAACCGATCATAAACAGCCGGTTACTCTGGGCATTGATGCAGGAGCTAAACATATCGGTTTTTCTGCAACAACTGAAAAAGAAGAGTTATTTGCTTGTGAAACAATCTTAAGAACAGATATCGTAGATTTACTTTCAACGAGATCTCAAAACAGAAGGACAAGAAGATCAAGGCTCAGATATAGGAAGCCTAAATTTAACAACAGAGTTTTCTCTAAAAAGAAAGGCTGGGTAGCCCCTTCTGTAAAACAAAGAATTGATTCCCATTTAAACGAAGTGAATGAAATTCATAAAATCCTTCCGATTACTAAAATAGTAATTGAGGCCGCTCAGTTCGATACTCATAAAATGAAAAATCCTAATATTTCAGGAATTGATTATCAAAACGGAGAACAACTTGGATTTTGGAATGTCAGAGAGTACGTTTTGTTCAGAGACGGACATAAATGTAGTTATTGTAAAGGGAAATCAAAAGATCTGATCCTGAATATTCATCATATCGAGTCTCGAAAAACAGGAGGTGATTCCCCTTCCAATTGGAGGAAAGAGGCATCCGATTATATTAAAGTAAATAAATGTATATAAACATGTTTAATATATTTTTAAATATTAAAGCCAATGCCACAGGGAAGACGAAAGCCGACGAGTAAGGACGTCGATCGGGTAAATGATAATCTTGAGGTCATAGCCAAGGCCGTGGATGACGCCAAGACGTATATCGCCAAGCATCCATGGGATAAGGAGAAGCATGAGGATATGGCTAGGGCGTTCGATTTCATATCCAAGCTGATCGATAAGATCAACGTATGGAATGACTCGTATATGGAGAAGAGTGGGATAATGGATGTATACAGGAGTGTAAGCAATGTCCAGAAAAAGGAACGTAAGGGACAGGTTTCCGGTGGTATAGAATCCGTATTAAAAAATATGCGATCATGAGTTTAAGCACGAGTCCAGAATTTTATGTAAACATGAAGAATCCCCCTATATGGAACGATCTGTTCGGCTGGGAGGATCAAGATGATGATGTTAAGCAGTTCTTCACGGAGGAGGCTTATAAGGTCAAGAACGGGTGACTATCAACGGTACGTTCATCCCGCCATGGCCTTATTGGCATGTTAATTTCTTTCCCGTATTTCAAGATCTTCCAAATGGGGCGTGTTCCGGCTATCAGCCGGTTACGTGATAATGAATGGTTTTTCGCCGAGATGTACCAACGTGCCCGTCAGGAGAAGAAAGGGCTGGGGATGTTCGGTACCCGTCGTTTTGGGAAGGCCCTTCTGGACTCGGAGCTTATATACACTCCTTATGGTTCCAAGAAAATAGGATTCGCCGATATAGGAGATATCATATACGGTGATGACGGGAATCTTACTACCATAGTGGGCGTATATCCTCAGGGATTCGTTGATACGTACAAAGTGACCTTTGAGGACGGTCGCAGCGTGGTGTGTTGCGGGCAGCACCAGTGGAAGGTCAAGTATCATGGTGATTATAAAGTCATGAGTACTATGGGTATTATCCACTCTGACTTCTCTAAAATGACTATAGATATGGGGGAGGCGGTTGATTTTCCTGAGCGGCGTTGGCTGATATCACCCCAGCTCATGGGGTCTCTGGTCGCCTCTTCCCTTTGTGGCGCTACCGACAGGATCTTTGAGCTAAGCAAGAAGGAGATGGATGATGTCATTTATTCATCCAAAAAACAGAAAGAGTTATTTATAAGCTCGTTCATGAAGATCGCTTGCGGTATAAGCACCGGCGATGATCGTTTTAAGGTTGTTTACAAAAGTGAGTATATTATATCATTCGTAAGAAGAATATTCTGGTCTATGGGATATTATTGCGTCATGGATGGTGATGATATGTATATATCCAAGACCCATAATAGGCTTAGGATATCCGATATAGATTATTACGGGAAGTATAAAGCTACTTGTATTGAGGTCGATAACAAGTCCCATCAGTTCCTTACCACTAATTTTGTCGTATCCCATAATACGACTATCATGTCATCCCTTCTTCAGATGAACGCTACCATGACGATCGGGCTTAGTCATTCCGTGGTAGGTTTCAGCGATAGCGATTTATCTAATATAGGTGAGTATTGTGAGTATGGGCTTGATCATGTGCATCCTTTTTTCAGAATTAACAGGACCAATACCGATTGGAGTTCTGGTGTCACCTTAGGCAAGCGTATGTCCAACGGGTTCGTGATGTTCATGCCATAATATCCATAGCCAACATCAACATGGGTAGGAAGACATCCACACAGAAGACTGCCGGTCTGACCCCAGCCACGGCTATTTCGACGAGGTAGGTAAGGCCTATCAAGAAGCCGTACACTGCCGCTATGCCTTCCTACGACACTCCTTACGGCTGGCGTCTTAGCCCTATCTTGGCTGGTACTGGTGGTGAGGTAGAATTATCCAAGGACGCTCAAGAAATGTTTTCTGATCCTGAGACCTACAATCTTCTGGTTATGGACTGGGATATTTTAAATCGTAGAGCCATGAAAGGGAAAACATGGAAAGAACGGAAATGGGCGATGTTCGTTCCCGGTCAGATGGCTAACCCGGTGTTAAGAGAACTATAGGATTGGGCGATTATCTTGGTAAGCCTGATGACAAGAAGCTTAATAAGATCAAGATCGACGCTACTGATTTCGATGCTAGTACCAATAAACTTAATGAGGAACGGAAGAAACTATCTACAAAAGATAGGGTTGCGTACACTTCTCATACTATGTTCTATCCATTTACGATCGATGACTGTTTTTTAAGCTCATCCCAGAACCTATTTCCGGTCGAGTACGCTATCAAGCATAAGAATGATCTCCTTGAGTCGGGGCAATATAGCGGTATGCTGTGTGATGTCTTTCTTGAGTCAGGTAATAAACTGGGGACTACTAAATCGAATAAGCAACTGGCTGGATTCCCGTTTAGTGGCGGTGTTATTGACGCCCTGTCCAGATATTCGAGATGCCTCAATCCAATAGGTTTGATGATTTTATTTATGTGGCGGGCCAAGATCCGTATAAGCAGGCCAAGTCTGATACTCCTTCATTGGGATCCTTTATATATTCAAAAGGCGTGTTGGTATCCGAGATCCTTATGCCTATAGAATAGTTGCCTCTTACGTATCCCGCCCATCATCTATAGACCAATTCTGCCGTACGTGCGAGGCGCTTCAGAAGGGATATGGTGCTATATGCCTTATGGAGAACGCTGACCAGATGTATGAGCAGTATCTTAATCGGAAGAGCGGTATGCCGGCATCTTCTTCTTATTCGCTGGTGAGGCAATAGCCAATGGTATGTGAAGGCCGGCTCCCGCAGAACAGCAAGCTGGGCTATACCCTACCCCGGCAACCAGAACCTGCTCTTCTCGTGCGTGGTGGATTATTGCTGGCAGGATTTCGTTATCGGTTATGATGATCAGACTGGTCTTGATATAACTGTCAAGGGTATTGAGCTGATTGATGATATAGCCCTATTGGATGAGATAATACAGTATAAGTCCGGATTGAACGTCGATAGGATAATAGCGTTCGGGCATGCGTTGGTTCTCGCCAGATATTTTGACGATAACAATTACGCCTAAATCGAAGATCGAGGAGATGAATAATGCCCGCAAGGAAGACGCTTATAAACATCATGAGATATATGCCTCGGCGTTCGGATCGGTATCTATAGGTGCGTTTCGGTAGTTTGGTGTCGCTTAATAACTTATCTTTGCTAAAAACAAAATAGATTGACATGGAGATTTTCAATAGAGATCATTCGTTTCCAGCAAAGGAGCGTTATTAGGATTACCTCCCTCAGGCTATTTCCACGAAGAAAAGAACAGCAAATGGAAGGAGGATTGTATGGACGCTCTTGAGACGATAGGGTTGAAACAATATGATCGTAACCAAATGTACCGTGACTATTATCTGATGGCGGATGGTAGGTTATCTTTTATGGAGATGGCGGATGTTATCCCACAGTTAAGAAACGTACAGAAGTTAAGGAGTGATATAAGGATACCCTCTTTCTTGAAGCATTATGATATCATAGGTGGTATTGTAAACGCTTTTGAGGGATGGTTGACAAACCTACAGGATAAGTATACGGTTAATGAGGTAGGGGATATGGCTATAAGTGAGTATGAGGACACAATGTCAAACTTACTTCATCGCCATATACAAGAACAGTGGGATATTATCGTCAATCAGCGTCTTGTAGAAGCCGGGATTGATCCTACATACAATGAGTTTAATTCCGAGGAGGAACGTCAGGCTTACGCAGAGCAAATTCAACAAGCCAAGGTGTCTATGACACCAGATGATATCCAGAGGTTCATGAGTACCAGATGGAAGACGCAGGCGGCTGTATGGGGAGATCATACGATCGAGGCTGATCGTAGCAGGTTTTATATGGATGAGCTTGACAGGGAGAATTTCCGGGATCGTCTTCTTAGCGGTAAGATGTTCCGCAATCATTTCGTTGGATTTGACTACTACCGTCCGGAGGTGTGGAGTCCGATGGAGGTTTTCCATCCTGATGTAAAATATCCGCAATATGGAAGTTATGTGGGCCGTATTCATTATTACGAGGGTGTTGAGTTGATATCAAAATACGGCCATAAGATGACGGCCAAGGATAAACGCCGGATTATGGGCGGTGATGATGATTACGAGGGATGGGTATCCAATGACGGTACTAGGTATGATTGGAAGAAAAAGAAGCCTTCTATTACCGGTATGTACGAGAATGAGGTTATTCCATGGAAAGGATACCATGACTATGAGTCTATAGTCGCCGCTGAGGATTACTATGGTGTTCCTATGGGAGAATACCATACCTTCGGACCGGACGGGGAGGAACACACCCAGCCCCGCTTCTTGCCCCGCTTCCATCCCTTTGGCTATTTTAACTCTGACATGTCCAATGGCAAGAGATATGAGATAGATTCCCGCCTTTTTAGGGTTATGGAGGGATATTGGGTATCCATGAAACCGGTATTCTTAATAACTTACATGACGGAGACTGGGATGGTGGATCAGGAGCTTGTTACCGATGAGCTGCTCCCGGAGTTCTTGGAGAAGAACGGTATCAAGAAAGTGAAGAGGGTTATGGCCGAAGCCGTTGGTGATCCTGAGGTTAATACCTATATCTTGGAGTATGTGCCTGAGGTTAGGTTTGGAGTTAAGATCACCGGAGGTAATTTAATGGATAAGCCTATATATATTGGCGGGGATCCAATACCTCATCAGATACATGGTGACAGTAGTCTGTATGATTATGTCATTCCGGTTTCTGGATTTATAGGGGCCAGTCTCGCTGATCGCATACAACCGTTCCAGATGATGTATAACCTTGCTATGAATCAGCTATACAATAACGCCGAGAAGGAGATCGGTAAGTTCTTCTTAGGCGACCTTGGATTCTTGCCTACTGAATATAAGGATATGATGGACAAGAAGGGTGCTTTAGCTACTTTCATGCAGATCGTGAAGTCCGTCTCGTTTATGGGCGTAGGTGGCAATGATACGAATAATCCTTACCAGAATCCGCAGATGAGTAGCATATATAACCAGTTTGGTGTATATGATCTTACTAATACGGATCAGATAAGAGCCCGTATGGAAATGGCGTCTTACGCCTATATGATGGCTTATAGGATGATAGGAATATCCGAGCAGGCAATGGGTCAGTCAACTAGATACGAGAGTTCTACGGGCGTAAAACAGGAGTTAACGCTACTATGCTACAGACCCAGACTTACTTTAATGATTTCGATGACTTCAAGAAACGGACATTGGATATTCATCTAGCCGTGGCTCAAGTATGCCAGAAGGAAGGATACGATTGGACCGTGATGTACAGGAACAGCGATCTGTCCTGGTTTACGTCAGTCTTACGGATAATAGCTTGTCGTTGCGTCATCTTAATGTTATGGCTGTCTCTAATTCCAAGAAACGTTTGGAACTTGAGAACTTGAAGCAATATATATTACAGACGAATACGTTAGGTAATGACTTACTTGATATCACTAGGATAATGAGCGCCAACTCAACGGCTGAGATGAACCAGATCGGAAGGGACGCTAGATCTTACGCCGATCGTGTAAGGCAAGAAGAATACCAGAATAAACAGCGACTTGTCCAGCAGCAAGCCGAGGCCGAACAACAGGCACGTAACGATGAGCATGAGAAGGATAAGGAGCTTGCTTACATCAAGGGTAATTTCGATTTACGGGGTAAGAGCATAATGGCCGCCGGTCAAGCTGCTAGGACTGAGAACAACTCAGAAGGTATGGATTACGTTGAGGCTATGGCTGATAGGGCCTTGAAGGAAAGGGATCTGGATATCCGTGAGGAGGATATGAGAACCAGACAGGCTAATGCCGAGGCTGAGCGAAGGTCTCGTGAAAAAATAGAAAAAAGGAAGTTAGAAAAGAAAAGGAGATAGATTCTAGGAATAAAAGATCTGATACAGATAGGTTTACGTCTATAATAAACAAGAATTGATTACAATTTTTGTAAATATTTTTACAAGATATGTAATCATTTTGGCGTAAAATTCTGTCATATACTATAATGGGTTTGATTTGATTGGTAATTGTGTTAATAATACTTTTGTAAAAAGCAAAAAAGGAAATTGTATGAATGACATGGGTGATTTCGCTAAGGGTTTTAAGACCATGAGTGTCGAGGAACTTTTTTACCGTGGTGACGGTGATGGCGATAAGAATAATATCGAGGGTAAATATGATAAGGATGGTAATCCTATAGGTGATACCAAGGAAGAGCCTGCCGACGGCGGAGCGGCTGACGGTGGCGGGGATAAGGGCGGCGACGCTACCAACCCAGACCCAGATTCCTTTGGCGAAGGCGGTACTGATGATAATAACGTGGTATCAGTGTTTAACGGGAAATCTTTCTTGGAGAAGATGGCCGCTAGAGGTATCATCGACAGTATCGATAACCTTGATATTATGGTAGATGACAAGCCAGTCGATCTTTCTACTATCACAAAAGAAGATGATTTACTTGATATAGTGGAGGGGTTGATCAAGGATAAGGCCGATGAGTTGTTGAAGGATAAGGTTGATACCGGTTCTATGTCTGACTTTATGAAGAAGATGATAGAGGTGGATAAGGCTGGAGGTAACGTAGGTCAGCTTCTAAACCAATATCAGAACATTCAGGCGCCGTTGGACAACCTTGATATGAGCAACAAGAATGATCAGCTTGCGGTCATCAAACATTATTATAAGATGTTGGGTATGCCGGAAGACGAGATAAAGGATAATATGGAGATGATGATTGGCAAGGGCGATGAGTTCATTGAGTCCAAGGCAAATAAATTCCATGATATCCTGAAAAAGGAGATGGATAACCTTATCGAGGAGGAGAAGAAAAAATCCGAGAAAAGGAAACAGGAGTTGATTGAGCAGATGAAGATCTATAAGAAAGGTCTTAAGACGTCTATAAGCTCAGGATTCCAGTTGACTGACACGATGATAGGTAAGGTTGTCGATTTCGTTACCAAGCCGATAGACAATCAAGATCATACGGCTATAGATAAAGCTTATTCGGAGGCTATCAAGAATCCGGACATGGCCGCTGATCTGGCTTTGTTCTTGATGAATAAGGACGAGTTCCTTAAACAGAAGACTAACAAGGCTAAGATGGAGGTCAATAAGAAGACCATCACTCTTCTTTCTGGCAATAAGGGAGGAAAGCAAAATAAGAATAATATCGATAATGATACTATAGAGGCTAACTTCCTTGATCTAAGTGGATCAAAGAGTGTATAACGTTTAAATATATTGAAAATGAATCCGTTTCTTACAAAAAGTTTTCCGGCTACCGTGAATGGCGATAACGTTATTGCCTTCACCGATGCCAAGAACTATAAGACTTCGCTCGTAGAGCATAACTTAGGCTCATTGGCGAGCTGGTATTATGAGGATCCCGACAAGAATCATCTAGGTCTGTTGAACTTGTTCTCTAATATCGCCAACTACCCTGTTCCGATGTATATGGGTATGATTAATAACGGTGCTACGATCTCCGTTAACGGTATTGAGCTTCTTTCCGTTATGATTTACCTGTTACAAAGACATTCGCTGTCGTTACGGCTGAGGATACTTCAGGTCATCATCTAAAACCGGGTATTGACGGTAGTTTGTTTGATATCGTTTTGAATACCTCTGAGTTTACGGCTTATGATGTCATCACCTATGACGCCGCTAACGGCTGTAATATCCTTATATCTGGTGAGATCCTTCAAAACAGAAGGTGATTTGACGCTATTGGGGTCGTGTTATCGGCGGAAAGGCCAAATACTTCCCTAAAGAGAAATTACGTCCGGGTATCCGTTACTGGAAGATCGGTCATGCTCTTGGTGAGTACAGTACCCAGTTCTCTAAGGTATCTGGAGCTGACAAGGCCGGTTCTATGACTTGTGAATTCCGTTTAGGAAACCACCGTGGCGTTGAGGGTGAGACCACTATGTATGCTGGTATGAAGTCCATGCAGGCCGCCCAGAATAGCACTTCAGAGTTCGTGGAGACCGCCCTTCGTCGTATGAATGCCATGAGAAGCGAGTATGAGGGTAATATTCCTGATTTGCTATTATCGGCAAGACTGTTAATGGTAGGCTTGATTTACGTACGGCTAAGGTAGCGTCCACGCTGGAGGTATTCTGTATGGCTGAGTTGGTTAAGCTGGAAGCTAGACAGTTGATGTGGCAAGAAGGTGGTATTATTATGGATCAAAATGGTCCTATCCATTTGAATGAGGGTATCTACCGTCAGCTTCGCCGTGGTTATACTATCTACTATAGTCGCCCGATGGGTATTACTAAGGATACTCTTATGGCTGCTGCCGCTTATATTTTCCGTGGTCGTCAAGATCTTCCTATTACGGAGCGTAAGATTAAGTTCAAGGTAGGAGCTATGGCTATGGTTAACTTAGAGAAGTTGATTAGAGAGGCTTTCTTTACTACGTTGAGTAATTTGAGCTGGGGTATGGGTAGTGACCGTATGTTGCCTTCTAATCCTATCTCTGGTACTAATGATGCTATGATCTTAGGTCCGGTACAGGTTAAGGGAGCTTTCCTTCCCGGCATCGGAAATGTAGAGTTCGAGCACGATCCTTCTTTGGATTACGCTGACATGACAGATCGTAGCGAGTTAGTGAATGGCATGTATCCTAGATCCTCTTATTCTTGTATTATTGAGAATATCACTGACGCTGGATCGACTAACGCGTATTCCGCTATTCCTAATACGGCTAACGCTAAGTTGGGTAATATGAATAACAACGTATTCTATATCAAGCCAGAAGGCGTAAGCATGTGGTGGGGTTATGAGTACGGTCGTTGGGCGCACAAAGCTAACGGTAATGAGATCGTATCATCCTTGCCGGGCATGAAAGAGCAATTCTGGTGTCACTCAGCTTCAGCGGCTTGGGTTATGGATAACAGCAAGTTCTTGATTATCGAGCTTCAACCGAACTACTTCGGCTAAGTTTTTTCATATATGTAATTTGGTTTTTAGAGGGGAGGATATTCCTCTCCTCTTTTTTTAAAGTAACGCAAAAAGGAAATGAAAGAAATTTTAAAATCAAGGAAGGTATTGGCCGAGGTAAACGGTTTCAATATCATGTCAGATACCTTATATGAGGTTGTAGGCAAACACGATGGAAGTGCTCCTCAGGCCTTTCAAGACGCTAATATAGCTAAAGCTCCGTTCCCGGAGAACGCCACTCACGTATGTTGCCCTTGGGATGATTTCTCCAAGGCCTATAACACCGGTTTTTATCCAAGATCAAGATGCTATAATGGTCTTGACAAGAATGAGATCGATAAGCTCGTCAAACAGCGGGTAGATAATATCATGAAGCCTTTCGAGGAAATGTCGCAGATGGATCTATCTCAAACCAATTTAGAATTTTGGGATGACGCTAAGGATAAGATATTCATGGGTAAGGTCTATAACACGGCTAATACCGTTGAGTTATTTTATTTATATCTGGCTGTATTTTCCGGCATGTTGACTCCTCAGGAAATGGATGGCGATCCTGTCTTCATGAACTCCATGTTCTGTTTCGTGGAGAAAGACAATATGAAGGATTTCGTTCAGCAGCGTGAGATCAATAAGATGAACATCAGCTATAAGTTTATCAGCGCCCTTAAGAAAGGCGGCGACGATCGTCAGGCTGTCATCGATCTTCTTCTTTACATCGGTATCGTAACTCGCCCGGATTTCACGGAGGATGAGTATTATACAGGATCTCTATCAAACTGGATGAATGAGAAGAAGACCAATGTCGATTATCTGCTTGATATCTGGGATCGGTCATTGAAAGGTGATTTCAAGGAAGTTCTTGAGTTTTACCGTATCGTAAACGTCCTTCAACGAAATGGTCGTATCAATATGACTCCATCCGGATTACAATATAATGGCCAGATCATAGGACCTGACGTTCGGACATCCGCTGAGTTCTTGGCTACCAAGAAAAACTTTATTAACATAAAGGCTAATGTATTGGATGAGTATGAGGAGATCATGTCTATGTCTAATATCGATGATAAGTCCAAGACCAAGAAGGTTAAGGATATTAAGAAGAAGGATGACGTAGAGGAAGGTGATAAGATTAAGGAGGAATAACGATGACAATCCAAGAAGCGTATCTAAGGTCTTTGCAGAAGAACGAGCAGAATCTTGCCAATGGCGGGATTAAGCTTGATCCGGGAAGGTTCGTGTTGTTGTTTAACGAGGCCCAAGACCGGTTAGTTAAGTACTATCTAAATAGGAAGGATGACGAGACTATACGCTCCATCCAAAACCTTCTTGTTTATTGGATGTCGTTGGATAATGCGGGTAGGATGGATGACCCTGAGTCTACGTCCTTTAACTTACCTGACGACTATCTATGGTTCTCTAACATAAAAGGAGTTTTCTCATACAAAGGGTGTGAGGCCACTGATTTCGTTATGTGGGAGGCTAAGAACGAGAATATCCATGAGCTTCTTGGAGACGAGAATAACCGTCCTTCTTACGACTACCGTGAGACATTCTACTCCATAGGGAACGGGAAGGTCGTGGTCTACGAGTCAGGCTTCCGTACCGAGGAGGTTAAGATGACGTACTACCGCCGTCCTGTCAGGGTGGACCTGTCGGGGTATATCAACGCCGCCGGTATCCAATCCACGGACATCGACCCGGAGCTGCCCGATTATCTTGTGGAGGAGATCCTGGATATGGTAGCTAAACAATTCAACCTTAATGAGAATGAATTGTATAGATATAGAATGGATAAGGATAATGTGGCTTCCTTTAAATAAACAACGTTAGTTTTGATTGATAAGCCTGCCCAGAAATGGGTAGGCTTATTTTTTATCATCCTATGCATATTTTCTGGAATCGTAGATTTCTCCGATTCCAGAAATAGCAAGTATGATCTTTGCGTTTTTATAAAATATTTAATATAATGATTTTATATTGGAATATTTTTTATCCATATATTTTTACTGTAAAAATTTTATTTATATATTTGCATTGTATTAAATAATTAAATATATATAATATGAAAACTAATGTTGTTATGAACTCCAAGGATAGGGATCTTTTTGGTGTTACTATCAAGCAAGACACTAAAACGTCTTTCATGTCGTTGACTGATTTACAGGAAGCCTATACCAGGAAAAGGATTCAGGAAGGATGGAATGATAAGAGGATAGAGAATATCCTTTCTAACAAGGAAAGTGCTGAGCGAATATACTATATTCTTGAAAAACAAGGATATATGATAGAAACAGGATTTCCTGTTTTTATGGAAATGGTTGAAAAAGAGTCTCTTATAAAAGTAATGAAAAAGTTTGGCGCTTATGAGACTGTTGGTAGGGGCGAGAACAGGAGAACTATGTGTAATCCTTATATATGGGTTCTTGTAGCTATGGAATTGAACCCTATGTTGTATGCCGAGGTTGTTACGTGGTTAACCGATAAGCCTATTCTTAATCGAATAGAGGCTGGTGATAGGTATAATGCTTTGTCTAGGGCGGCTTCTAGATTTAAGGATGTAGATTATGTTAAGATCGCCAAGGGTCTTAATTATATTGTTTTTAATATCCATGAAAGTATGATCAGGAATAAGGCCACGGAAGCTGAGCTAAAGGAATTGGAGCAAACACAGGGCAATCTTATATGGGCTATAGATATGGGTTATATAAAAAGCTTCGATGAACTTATTGATATGATGAGGAAGATGTATAAGAAAAAGTGGCTTAAATAATGTTTTTACAAAAAATGTAATTTATTTATATGCCTATACATTCGTGATCGTGTTTTATTGTCGTGAACTCGTTTATTATTATGTTTGCGTTAGTGAATGATTTTTAAACTAAAATATTAATTATATGTTGCACAGACCGCAAGACCGGGTACTTTTCGTATCCCCACACGCTAAGATGGTGGATGTTGATTCCATCTTCTTGAAGGAAGGACAGATCGGTATTTATGATACTAAAGATACTTCCGAGAACGGTTGTAAGGCCGTGACTGATTTTACCGGTAAGCCTCGTAACGACAAGCGTTATGAGATCCGTATCGGTCGTAATGAACAAGCGGCTTCCCGCTCTATATATGATAAGGATTTTTCCACGCCTCTGTTCTCGTTGAATGAGATCACCGAGATTTACGCTTCTTGGCCGAAGAAGGATCACGCTTATGTCGATGACGTTATCTTAGGATACAATGGTGTCTCTGACGACACGGCTTTCTCCGTTTCCAAGGGCGACCGTATCGTTATCCGCTTGATTCTCGCCGGCAGGGCTTTCGAGCTTCTTGGCTACGAGGAAGGTCGTGTTGAGATCTTTGACGCTATCCTTTTGGATGATTGCGACAATACCCCTAATCAATGCGAGGAATGTGATCCTTGCGAGGAGGTTGATTTGTTACCCGCCGTATTGAAGTGTATCGAGCGGATGAAGAACCAACCTATTGCCGGTGGTGGTAAATTGTCCGATTATATTGATATCATTCCGGTTACAAGATGTACTAATGAGGCTACTGAGCCTGATACGGAGGATGTCAATTTCTATTGCATGGAGGTATGCGATACTGGTGATGATCTGGCGTTGGCTGAGGTTCGCGCTCAATATCCAGGATTGAAGATCGTACGTGAGACTATCGAGGGTAGCATGTCACGTTATAAGGTGATGAAGAAAGGCGCTAAACCGGCTGATTATACTCAACGTCTGATCTCTATCATGAAAGGATGTACGGATTGTCCTCCTAACTATACCAAGGTTAAGGGTGGTTATCTGTATTCTATCTCCTTGGAGGATGACGGTGTCGATATGTCTGCTACGGTGGAGTCATTGCCTAACGTTGTAGCCGATACGGTTAATAAGATGAGTCAGATCAAGGGATCAGGTTTGTATATTGCCGCTACTTCAAAGAAATTGACGGATGAGGAGATCTCTACTTTCGTGGAGGCTAATCCTACGGCTATTATCTACTATGTGGCTAAGACATCCGATATGTGCGAGAACCCTACGGTTCGTACCGCTTCTTGGTCAGCTTGTGGTTCTTGCAAGGTATCCACCGAGAAGTATTATATCACGATCCCGGATGATGAGTGCGGAAACAGTGCGTTGGAGGAAATCAAACAGGCTTTCCCGGAACTGGAGATCACTGACTACGGTACTCCTGCGGCTTGCCAGCATAGCTTCCAGACAACGGTATATACTAACATGTTGTGTGATGAGTGCGACAAGGTGTTCGAGGGATTCTTCACCAGCGAGGCTCCGGCGTCTTACCGCAACCGTATGTGGAAGAAATTGGAGTCGGCTCAGGAACTTGGTACTAACTGCAAGTGCGGTATCCGTTTCCGTGGTAAGGAAATGTTATTATCTCCGTCAGAGTGCTTGATGGATAAAATGACTTATATCGAGGATAGCGTTGAGATCGTTGGCGCTAGCGGCGGTTATCCTGATTCTCTTGACGAGGGGTCTCCTATCTGGTGGGATCAACTTCACTTCGAGAGACTGTCTAGCAAAGCACCACGTACTCATGTCGGCGGTAATATGATGGATGACGAGTTGAAGGGCTACGCTCATTTCAATGGATTCCCGAAACATCAGGATTTCATGGGGCGGACGTTCATGAACGAATATAGTCGTGTAGAGCAAACGGCTCAGTACGTTGACTTCCAGATTACGCTCAATCCTCATAGATACGCTCAGGGATTCGGAAAGGTTATCGCTGATGATCCTATCAACTTGATCTTACGTGTACGTTACGGCGCTCATGAGGGCGTTCAGGAGATGATTAACATGATCGGTGCTGCCGCTGGTCTTGGCCCGGCCATCGTAACTAAGCCGAAATAAAGAACCTTTTTTGCGTTCATATATTTCCTAAAGGGGAGAGATTCAATTCTCTTCCCTTTTTTTGTTATCTTTGAGGCAGTAGAATTAAAATATGATATTATGTCTGCGATAAATGAGTATTTAAAGAGACTGGCTTCTATATTCGGAAGCATGGGTTTCTCCGTTCCGCCAGATGACTTCTCAGGTGTTGTCATAGACGGAAAGACGTATCCGGTCATGATGAGGAATGACGGGTGTTACGTGTACTTCGATGATAAAGGAGTAAAGAGACTTGTAAGCGAGGTTCCTAAAAAGGACTATCAGTTCATTAACATCAAGGACGCCCGTGTGTCGATCGTCAACCAATGTTATCGTACTCCGGGAGGTCAGGTAGAGGCTCGTATCCATACCTATATGAATAATAAGGGAGAGATACTGGCCGAGAAGATATTTATCATCAACTCTTCAGATATTGATACGCCTATTGGTACGGAATTGGATAAGATTCCTGCCGAGTGGGTAGCTATAGATTGTAGCATAGCGGAGATGACCGATCGGGAGTTGATATTCGTAAGTAAATGTTACGCCACGGAAGGGGGCAAGGTCCAGATCGAGGGCGTTGAGTCAGTAGACCCACGCCTGAACCCGGAGGTATCCCATTATGAGGTGGTGAATACGACTGACGATAGCAATCCTATCGGTACGGAGTATGATAAGATACCCGATACATGGAGTCGTATAGTATGTGATTTCCCGGATATGACCCAAAGGGAGATAATACCGGTGCTTAAATGCTTTGATACCGGAACCGGAAGGGTGCAGATAGAGGGATATAAGATATTTGATTACGAGATGGGTACCAGAAAGGAATGGTATCGCGTCAAGCAAAGTACCGATCCTGAGAATCCGATAGGTAAGTTTATCACCAGCATAAGCGATGACTGGGTTGAGGTCGTTTGTGACTTCACGGATATGGAGGACCGGGATATTGAGGTAACTGTAGAATGTTATAAGACACCGGCCGGTAAGGTGAAGCTGGAGGTTCTCACGTCATGGGACGGGAATATAGGAGTTAGGGATAAGAGCTATAAAGTCCTGGAGACTACCGATCCGTCACAACCTGAGGGCGCCAGCTTCAGTTCCTTGCCAGATACGTGGGTAAGGACTGTCTGTGATTTCGACGATATGGAGGAGCGTGACATCAGGTCTTATGTCGAGTGTTATGACGGAGGCAATGGCAATGTCAAGCTTCGTAGGTTGGTTTCTTATGACTCCAAGATAAAGGCAAGATACGTCCGCTTCGAGGTGCTTGAATCGGATGACGCCGGCTTCGTTCCGGGGGCCGAACTGACTACCCTCCCGGACAGATTCTCTTTGGTGTCTTGTGATTTCACGGATATGGAAGATAGGATGCCTATTGATATCGAGGAGTGTTACAAGACATCAGCCGGAAGCGTGCGTATGAGACATGTGGTGTCTTATGACGGTGATCTTGGGAAAAGAAACCAGTTCTGGGAGATTGTGGACTCGTCTGATAATAGGTATGGGATAGGAAATAGGATAAATAATATCCCTGCGGATTTTATCCGTGAAAGGTGTGCTCTAGAAAGGTTGGATGATCGTATTACCAGAAATGCGGTAGAATGTTACTCGACACCGGGAGGATCGGTAAGGATTAAATCCACTTACGTTATCAACCCTTTAAATCATGTTAGGTCGTATAATCATCATGTATTGAGTTCTACAGACAATGATATCCATGTTGGTACTCAATATACCTCTTTGCCATCCAATTTCGCCCGTATCGAGTGCGAGGAGCCGGATTATATGGATCGACTTATCGATACCACGGAGACTTGTTATGATACCGGAAAGGGTACGGTGAAGATCAGGAGACAGGAGTCGTTGAACGGAAATCTGGATGTAAAGACTTTCGACTATAAGATCGTTGAGTCTACCGACCCCGATCATCCTATCAATACTACCCCTACGCAGACGGTTATTAACGGCTGGACGGTTATCAGCTGTGACCTTAATATCATGGAGGTAGATGACTGCTATGAGGTTGGTGGTCATAAAATTCATTTAAAGGGATTCAGGACGATCAATCCGGCGTTACAGGATATTAAGTCCATATTGTATGTCGTGTACTCTGATCATCCTGATTATCATGCTGGAGATGAGCTTAACTCTATTCCAGAGGGGGCTAAGGTCACGATCTGTGATTACGCGGATAAGAGCCAAAGGCATATGGTCCCGGTGCGGGAATGCTATGAGGTGGCCGATGGCCGGTTCTATGTAGAGGGAAGCAGGTTGGTGGATAACGATATGGTCGTAGAGCGGACGTCGTTGATGGTGATGGAGTCATCCTCCCCGACCTACCCGGTAGGGACTACGCTGACCTCCATCCCCGATGGCGCTACTATCGTGGCTTGTTTATGTCAAACCTGTTAATATCAAGGCTATGGTTAAGGTATGTAATGATTATTATATGATTGACGCCCTAGCCGGCGGTGAGGTCATAAGGAAAAGGAAATATCGTCGTGAGAATACGATGATCGGATATAAGTGGTATGATTATAATGGGGTCGAGGTAACTGACCCCATTGAGATATCACGTCTTGACGGATTGGCTACTAAGCATCAACGTGTGGATGAGGCTTATGATGACCATGCTGTTTTTATGTCGTCAACCAATTACGTTAACAGCGTTTCCGGTATACCTATGGATAAGCATATGGTTGTCGTTGAATGGAGACCGGATAGCGAGCAAGGTTTTGTCACCATGGCTCATGATGAGGGTCTTGACGGGGATAGCTATTATATAGTTATTATCAATACCGGAGATAAACAGGCTACGATCTACACCCCCGTAGAACCTGAGGACCCAAAGGATGGGACTTCCCGTGCGGTTGATGGCGATAACGTTTCCGTTGGCGGATCATATGTCTCTATATCCCCCAAGCAAGTAGAGAGGATAAGGGCTACTTTCCGTGATGGTAAATGGTATTATGAGTTAGTCACAAAGACATATCCTAGTAATACTGGAGGCATTAAGATCGGGGATGTTGATTTTGTGACGTTCAGATATTTATGGGAATCAAGTTCCGGAAGGGACTTGGACACGATGACGGAAGCCCTTAATTCTAATGTTCCCACCATAGATAATCTTGCTGTAGGTTGGTCTGGCCCCGGAAATGGAGATAGCTCTGTTAGAGAAGTTCTTAAATGGGGTGGTGATAATACCGGTTCTGGTAAGGAATGTGTTTGGATGTCGGTGAAGGATTTAAGGCTAAATATTATGATATCCTACCTGAAGAGACGTATTTCATGGCCTACGCTACATGGTTTGGATCTAAAGGTACGGGTAAATGTTCTTTTGAACTTGTTGGATACAAGGGAGGTACGATGAGCCAAGATGGATATAATTTCATCAATACCGGTGGATCTGTCGTATATCAAAATACATATGATTTTATCTGCAATACCAGTAAGGGGGCGAGTACATATAAGACTTCTTATCAGAAAGTAGCCCGTATTACTTATAATAAGCTCACCAATGAGGTCTATATGTCTATAGGCGATGCTATAGATCAGGAGGATAATTATGATAAGCTGGAGCGGAGATCAATAATATAAAGGAAAGACTTAGCGATGTCGAGAGCGAGTTGGCTGTCGTAAGACGTATAGCTGAGGGCAAGAACGCGGCGTATATCTTTGATACGGTCGATGCCATGAATGAGTGGCTGGCGGTTCCGGAGAACACGGCTAAGCTCCGTGTGGGGGACAGCTTCTGGATCAGGGAGCAGAAGGTACCTGATTATTGGTGGGATGGAACTCAGGCTTTAGAGCAGGAAGGTCCGAAGGTTGATTTATCCCCTTATTATACGAAAGATGAGATTAATGATATTGTTAATAATATCAATCAGAAGATAGAGAATAAGAGTACGTCTATTATCTTCGATACTTATATCCAGATGAAGTCTTTCGTGGATGATCCAACTAACGCCGATAAGCTTAAGGAAGGTACTATCTTGTTGATACGAGAAAAAAATGTACCTGATTATTATTACGATGGTGCTGGGATAGTTAAGATGGAGGCCGATGTAGAGCAATGCCTTTATGTTACTTTGGCTAACAAGCCTACGGAAAGCACTATAAGTTATACTCAAGATCGGAGGTGACTAATTTCGCCCCGGTGCTATAGCTAGATGGGTTGACGCTGACGGCAATGACGTGTTTTATAAGCTTGTTGATATAGTAGGTGGTAAGGCTAAGTGGATTACCCTTATCGATACTAAATACGGTAATGTGACGCTACAGAGCACTTACGACAAGAATTATGAGATTGTAAATATCGTATCTGGGTCTAGGTTACAGGCTATAAATAGCGAGAAGAATGATATCAAGTTCGTTAATAGCGCTACGGGTAACGTGACTGTCGTGTTGAATGGGACCGTATCAGGGGAGCCAAGAGCTGGTGAGTATGCTGGCGGTGAACGAGGTAGTCTTGACCCCCGGAGCGGCGGTGTCGTTTACCCGGAACGGCGATGAGTTCGTGCTCACGGAGTTGTTTGGCGTTACTATCTTCCCAGATCTGGCGGATGCAAATCGTGAGGTGAGTGGGTCATGAGCGTAGGCGCAACTGGTAAACCGATCCTTATGGAGGTAAAGGAGATGCGTAAGTGGGATGAGGGCATAGCCAAGGAGCTTACGATAGATGAGCTTAACGAGAAGTTCCCTAACGTGGATATCGGATTCGCCGTCGTATGCAAGACCATCAACAAAGTATATGAGATGGTTAATGGATATAAGGAATGGGTGTCTTATGATATAAACTCAATTAGTTGATATGGGATTTTTAGTAGGATATGATACGGCCCTGTCCTCGGTGACGTTTTATGTTAACGAGGATAGGTTCCCTTGTTATAATGGGAGGAATGCTGATTATGTGCCTGATCCGATAGTAAATTTAGGTAATTTTAATCGTAATCTCAGGTTCTCGGCAAACAATCCAGGATTCGTGGACGTCGATTGGGGTGATGGGACAAAGGATCAATACCCTTTGGTCAAGATATCTGACGGTAGTTATAGGATAGTATTCAGGTCTTTAGATATTGAGTACAAAAAGAATCCTGACGATACTACATGGTGGTTCAGGAAGGAGGATGGATCTCAGTATATACCGGTTCCTCCACATAAGTATAGCGATATCAGGCGTAGGGAGGTTACGATGAGGTTCTCTAACGTAATCGATGGGGAGTTCAATATGGATGGTATTGTCCTCCATGAGTTTCCTGTAGTTAATCTACCTGATATAACTTATTTGGCTATGGTCAGATCCGTTCTTAAAAATGGCGATATCCCATATGACAGGATAAGTAAGAGCGTTAATCTTCGTAATATACAGATGGGGTCTTTTTCTCATCCTGGTGTATGGAGTAATTGGCCAGAAGGTTTTTTGAACATGAAAGATCTGAGGTATTTCGGATGCAATAACATTTTTAACTTCGGGGATGATCCTGATTCTAATTGGAGAAGATTCTCTGAATGGAAGAATCTTACAGAGTTTAACTTCAACTGGTGTAACATTCCTTCTTATGATCCGGCTTTTAATTCTATTCCGGCAAAAGGTATAAGCATTATAAGCGATAGGAATAATATACCTGTATTTGATGAGGTGGATAAGGTAGGGGATGATAAGACAGGCGTTACCTTTATGGGTGGTGGTAGCTCATGGAAACAAGATCTGGTAGGAGGGAAATTAAATAAGATCCATAATACGTATTGTTATTTAAGTGTGGTGCCGGTAGATGATCTTCCAGATTGGTTGTATGAGGTAAGGGAATTTAGGATATGGACTTTGCGTGATTATGATAAATTTATAAATACGCAGGAGAGGGCTGATACGTTCGTTAACACGTTTTATGATAAGATAATGTCGTGGAGTTATATAACGATGTCACAGACGGCTTCTGACGGCAACAGGAATCAGTTTTATAAACTTACCTTAGATTTATATACTGCCGCAGCTCCTACTAATAAGAGACCATCTGGCGTTTATCAAGCCCCTGAGGGGTTTGTTAAGGGTGTTAGCAACGGTAATCCTACGACGCCTATGGAGAAGGTGTATGTACTTACCAACAACTACGGGCAGACATGGGTCTTGGCCCCGGCGCCAGCCTCCAAGGCCGCCCTTACGAGGGCAAGGCGGGCGGGGAAGGCTAGGATTACCCCGTTCGTCCTTGGCGTAGGACGGCCATGTATCCGTGTTCAGCGGAGATGTATTGGATGATAATATGAGTAAGTATAATTTCGCTGACAAATACGAGGCTATAGATATCTGTAACGATCTGGGATTGGATAGTTCACCGGTTGTCGAGTATTTCAGGAGAATAGAGGAGGGAGAGGTATGAGGCTGATATGTAAGGATACGAATAAAGGGTCTACAACCTTTTTTACTAAGGGTAAATACGCTTTTAGGGGCGTTGGCAGGAATGATACTACCGATGATGTGCCTGATCCTATATTGGATGGTAATAATTATAATGAGACTATAGGATTTTATTCCAATACTCCCGGCATGTGCGAGGTTGATTGGGGAGATGGGAATAAAGAGCAATTCCCTTTTGTAAAGGCTAGGAGTGGATCTATATATGGTCAATATAGGTTGATGTTTAGGAGAAGGGATATAAGTTATCGTAAGAATCCGGATAGCCATCCATGGTGGTTTTATAAGGAAGATGGGAGCGAGTATGTTCCCGCCCCCAATCATGCTTATGATGATGGCATGGATAAGGAGCGTGTGATATCCATGTCTTTTACCAATGATGTTACGATGATGGAATCCTATAGGGTTATGATGGTAGGTTTCCCTATACTTGATATGCCTAGCCTTATCAATATAATTATAAGTATTCCTGGGAATCGTACCATAACAGATATACCAAAGGGTAGGATAATGAGATCGGTAAATATAGAGCGTATAACATTAAATGAATTTGGCGTGGGGACATTGACATCCATACCGGAAGATTGGGATAGATTAATTAAATTGAAAGGCTTGAATTTGGTCATGTCTATAGATTTTAGCGATACCGAAGCTTCCAATATAAGAATTTCCTTCCATGTGGCCTAATCTGGAAATATTGTCATTGTCTGGCGGAAGAGTGAGAGTGTATCCTAAGGAATGGCTGTCATTCAATAATTTGAAAGAATTGTATTTAAATCCTGGCAGTGCTACATCATCGTTTGACCCTAATACATGCCCGGCTATGGATGAGGTGGATAGGATAAATTCTAGTTTAAGGGTTTTTAGTCATATAAACAGATGGTATGGTTCTGTTGTGAGTTGGCATCCTTATATGAGCGGTAAGGGGCTGGAAAACATTGATCGTTTAGACGCTTCATATAGTTATAGTAATATAGATGTAAGTAATCTCCCTGATTACATATATGAGATGAGGTCTATGAATGCTTTTTATATGTATAGGAATCTGCCAACCCAAGAGCGATGTGATACGTTTATATCAACATTATATGATAAAGTGATGGGATTCGATTATCTTACCATGTCCTCCGTAGCTTCTGACGGTAAAAGAAATCAGTTTTATGGATTGTATCTAGGTATGTATTTAGCTTCCAATCCTGATGATAAAAGACCTAGTGGCGTATTACAGGCACCTTCTGGTTTTATAAAGGGTCAGTCTAATGGCTCTCCGTCGACTCCTATGGAGATGGTTTATGTGCTTATGAATAATTATGGATGGAGGTTTAGTATGGCGCCAGAGGCTTCGGTGTTAAGGTCAATACGATCTTCTGATATTGATACGAGGTCGTATAAGCCATATAAGCTTATCGTATTTGACGATGGGCGTACCTTTGTAGGCAATGGAGATGTTTTAGCTCATGATACGGATAAGGTATTATCGTTTGGGGGTCAACCAGAAGGGGAGTATTTATGTGATTCTATGGGATTGGACAGGAATGTTATTGTAGAATATTTTAACAAGATAGGTAATGGCTAAGACATTATATAAATACGAGGCATCATCCAACAAGTTCGTGTGGTTCACTACATGGAATAGGGCACTTAGAAATTTTTATACCGATGATTATAATTATGTACCTGATCCTGTCGTTGGTAATCCTTATAATACGTTTGTCGAGTTTAGATCCAGAAAGCCCGGTATGGCTAATGTGGATTGGGGGGATGGAATAAAGGAGCAGTTTCCTATGACCAAGGTTCGAGGGGAGGAAAATTATCGTATTATATTCCGTTCTTTAGCGATACAACATAATAAAAATCCCAATACTACGTGGTGGTTCAGGAAGGAGGATGGATCGCAATACGTACCTGTGGATAATCATGCTTACGCTGATGGGAGGGGGGACGTACAACGGGCTGTGTCGATAGATTTTACTTGTGATATTTATTATGCCAATATCCAAGTTTGCAAGATGACGGCTTTCCCGATTGTGGATATACCAGGACTTGAGTATTTGGTCGTATCCCATACGATGTATGCTAATGACGGTATACCTGTAGACAGGTTGTCAAGATCCAAAAAGTTAATTTATATCGATCTTCAAAATATAGGGCAAAGAATGACCGTAATTCCTGAGGCTATAACCAGTAAGACAAAGGTATATTATTTAAATATGTTTAATATGCTTGATCTTAGGGATATAGAATCTAGCGGGATAAGGAATATAAAGAATATGAAAAATCTTGAAACCCTTGACTTGTCTTCATGTTATTTGGATAGGTATATAAAGGAGTTTAATGACCTTCCTAAACTTAAGACGTTAAATATAACTCCTGGCCCCAGTGATATGTGGAATTATTTTGATATAAATACCCTTCCTTTTTTCGAGGTAGATAAGATAAATCCTAACATTACTAATTTTGATTTTTAAATGACTGGGTAAGTGGAGAAAGGAGGACGGGTTGGAATGATGATAATATGCCTGGAAGGGATTGGAACATCTTACTGGTTTCAGTGCAGTTAATAGCAATAGTCTTAGAATGGATAAGCTTCCGGATTATATTTATGAGATGAGGGCTATTACAAAGTTTAACGTGCATGCATCCACTCATAGCCAAAAAAGATCAGATGATTTCGTGAACTCTTTCTACGACCTTGTTGTAGGATGGGATCAGATTACTATGACATCCGTGGCTAAGGATGGGAAGAGGAACCAGTTCTATAGTCTTTCGGTAAGAATGTATGATGCTGTTTATCCATTCGAAAACCAGCGTCCTTCCGGAACGGAGCAGGCGCCGGAAGGATTCGTGAAAGGCTCGTCCAACGGGTCTCCCGCTACACCTATGGAGAAGATATATGTGTTAAAAAATAACTACGCCCAGAGATGGACGATTAAACCAGAATAATATTATGAATATCAATATTTTAAAATTAAATTGGGGGGGGGGTAAAATCCTATTTGCCTTATGATGAGAAGAAGAATGTTACCCAAAAGGAAGATAATAGAGGTATTCGAGGAACTATCTCCTCAGGATAATGGATATTGGGCGGTTCCTGATGGGGTCCATGAGGTTGAGTTCGCGTTGGTCGCCGGAGGTCTTAATGGAGAATCTTCCGATATATATAATGCCGGGAGTGGCGGTAACGGAGGTGGTGTACTGACTGGGACTATATTCGTAAATCCAGGTGTTACATATAGGGTGGTTGTCGGAGATATAGGTGGTGATAGTATATTCGGTATATATCAGGCTATTGCCGGTAAAGGTGGAAGAGGCGGATATGGAGTTGAAGGGGATGGTCATGATCCTTCCCCGGGAAATCCAGGGCAAGATGGATCATATGTTTTTAACAACAAATATCCTGACCGATACCCTTATCCTATGGGCGCTGGTGGTGGATCGGGAGCTTATACAAGAGGATGGGATATAGGCTTTTTATCCGGAGGTAAAGGTGGTAATCACGGAGGAGGTGATGGGGCTGGAGCTGAGGATACTGAGGGTGTTATTATTAATGGCAAAAATGGAGGTAATGCCACTTATTATGGAGGTGGTGGAGGAGGAGCCTCTAAAGCTTCTAATAGTGGGGCTACGAGAGGTCTAGGAGGATCAGGTTATCGTGGTATTGTTATTTTACATTATTTTAAAAATGGATGATATGGATAGGAATGATATTATAAAAGAATTAGGTTCTTATTTTGATATAGTTGAATTGGTGTGTCCTCATACATACAATAAGTGGAAGGATAGATCGTGGCAGTTTCTTGATACTGCGTTTCTCCATAATCTTCTTATATTACGGAGGGATATAATCAAACAGCCTATGTATTGTAATAATTGGGACAAGCGGGGGCAGTTTTCCCAACGTGGTCTTAGATGCAACATCTGCCAGATAGTTAAGGATAAGAAAGATGTTTATCTATCCGCTCATGTGTTGGGTAAGGCTGGGGATTTCGATGTCAAGTCAATGACGGCGGAACAGGCTAGAGGCTTGATCTTGGATCATCAAGATATGTTACCATATCCTTTCCGGCTTGAAGGGAAGGTGGGTTGGTTACATTTTGACAGCCTTGATACGAGGAACGGTATACACGCCGTGGTGTTTTAGGTGCTTAACGGTATAGTAGTTAACTTTGCGTATAGGGTATAAAATGAAAGACAAAGACATGATAGAGCGAGTGGGGGCTTTATGGAATATAGCGCTTGCGTATGGTGCCTCTTGCTGGGCTTACTTCCAGCCAGTGCATCATTTATTGACCGTATTACTTATAGTGTTAATAGCGAATTTTTGGCTAGGTTAGCGCAAAGCGTAAGGGCTGGAAGCTCCGACGAAGTCGTAGAAGACGGTTTAGTTTTAAGAGATGGTTTAGGGAGGTCAGGTTTACTGATATTCTTAAGGAGTTCGCTTTGTCCTGTTTTATAGTAATGACATTATGTGTTATATATAAGACGTTATACCCGATCGAGGAGGAGGCTAGCATGATACTTACCGTAACCAAATATGGTGTGTATATAGCCCTCGTGGGATATGTCATGCTTTTCTTGAATACCATAGGGGATACTTTCGCTGACGCTTATTTGGTTAAGGTATTCAAGGCCGTGTTTAAGAGGATAAACGTGTTCAAGATGTTTAGCTTCTCCAAGAACATACCTGATGAGACGTTTGACGATATAAAGAAGATTGCTGATGATGAGGTTAAGGATAAGTCTTAGGGCTGTTTTTTGTTTAGGTCTGTCGCTATTCCTGTCCTCTTGTGGAAGCAGGAGGCAGGTTGGCGAAACGTCTATTGATAGCCGGTTGATCAGCAGGATAGAGACGATGATAGATGAGGTTATAGACCGTAAGGTGGTGGAGATAAAGACATCTGATCTTAATGCCGATATCGTTATAACTGAGAGGAAGTTCGATACGGACAAGGATGTTGATCCTGCCACGGGGGAACGGCCGGTGTCCTCGCAGACAGATACCCATATCGTCATTGGCCGGCGGGACAGCACGGTGACAGCCGATTCCCTTGGAGTTAATAAGACAAGGAATGATATAAAGGATCTGGATAATAAGACAAATATCAAATCCAAGGACGTAGATGATAAGAAGGAATCAAGATGGCCTATAGTGTGGATAGTAGCTGGTATCTTGATGATATTGTTGGTATTGGTGTATATATTGAAAAGATAAAGGTTTTATGAGAAGAAGAATGTTGAATAATGGAAGTGATGGTCTTGTTGATCAACACACAAGATTCTTGATGAGATTTGACAATGATTTTAAGGTTGATGGATACCCCCCCCCTAATATCGAGGATGGTTTAGAGATCAAGGGAGGAGAGTTTGTTACCGATTCTATAAGAACTGGATATAAATACACAAATACGTCTAATTCTTATGGGATGATTAATACATCTAGTACATTGTCACCTGATCTATTTGGTGATGGAGATCCATTTACCATTGATTTTTGGTATAAACCATTAGCCGTTATTGACGCTTGTTCTGTTGGCCATGAATGGTATAATGGTATTTTTTATTTTGGTATAGCTGGTGATGCTGGTGATTTAGGTTTGTTTTTTGCTACTCGAAGAGGATCGTATGGAGGTAAAGCATCTGATGCTATTATTGGTAGGTGGTATCATATAGCTATGGTTAGGGTTGATTATACATTATATGGTTTTGTCGATGGCAAACGGTCTGTTTCATTCCCATGCTATAATATTTCATTGAGACATAGTAATATAGATTTTAATAGACAAAGGGATGGTAGTAATAGGGCGTCTTTTGTAATAGATAATTTTAGGATAAGTGATGTAGCTAGATGGACGTCTGATTTTGATCCTCCTAAATAAAAAGGGACTATGATCTCTCACCGTCCCTTATCTAATTAGTTTTTAAAGAATATGTAAATAGCATAGAGGTCAGTCCCTGATTCGAACCGGGGTGTATGGTTTTGCAGACCACCGACTAAACCAACTCATCCAACCGACCGTGACGCGAATATAAAGATTTTATTTGACCAGATGACTTAATTAACCATCTTTTTAACTAACAACTTCCCTTAAAGCCAAATAGTTCTTATTTAACTTCTGGAATCGTAGAGATAATTGTATAGACAAGTATTGTTTTTAGGTGACTCTTGTTGGAAGCCAATGAACAAGGTGGCGGCGTCATAGCGTGGGGCTGGTGGTTGCCTTCCATGGCCGGCCAGGAGCGGAGCGACTCACGACCCACCCTGCCGATTCCCTTTGGCACTTCACGCTTTAGCAGAAAAAGAAAACATATAGGATCATTATGTTTAAAGATAGTAGTCATCTGCCAAATAAGATCGAATTAAAGAGTCTTGAGTGGGATTATTAAGATCTTTATCTGCCAACATACTACTCATTTTTAAATTAATGTTTTTTGGATGTCTACTTTAGATAATAAAAGGCGTTAGCTAACATCATTTCATTAATCGGTTATTAATTAGAAATTGGTAAGAATTAAATAAAGGAATGCTTTATAATGAGATTTGCTTCAGAAAGAAGCGAAGCTTCTTATATACGATACGTTCCTTTTTAAGAGTTATATGTCTGTAGCCGGGGACAACCCTGACCTTAACAAGTTTATTGTATCCCTTAGAGGGAGGATGCTTAAATACGATCTAAGATCTCTTTATCTTTACCTAGCTATATTCATGGCTATCAACGGAGGCATTCTTCTTAGCGAGGACGATCTTCTTGCCGCTCTTATCTTATGATTGTATTTGTGATGTTGATCAAATTAGTATCTTTGTGAAAAAGATACGAGATGAATCAGATTAATATCATACCGAAGATAATTCATGATAAGTTCGCCGCTAGGATTATCATGGATGATTACGATATAGAAAAACCTATCGTTATTACTGTCGTGGCTAGACGTAACGATGGTGAGTATAATACCCAGATATTGACATACCCGACATCGGGCGTTGATTATGAGGGTAATGTAAGGATGGTGTTTTTCGATGTTGCTAGGTCTCATGTTTGCCAGATAACATCGGTATTTATCAACGGGCATGAGGTCAAGACATATTATACCGATATCCCGGATCTTGATATGCAAGCCCGTTATGACGATAGCTTGTGCCGGTACGATAAGAAGGTTAATATGAATGATATTAGGCTGTCGTTTCAGGTGCTAGAGACACGTGATCCCAAGGTGTTGCAGGTATTGGATGAGTCCGAGTGGGGGCTGCTGGAGGATAGGAAGGCGATCATCGAGATCACTACGCCGGGCATGTCCGACCCCGTTACGTTGTTTCTTGGCAAGAATCAGGTCAATACCTTTACCAGCCTAACACTAGGTCTCAATTGCTTTAATTACGATGATTGTAATGTCAAATACCTTGACCTCCCAGACGGTATATATGATATCAAGATCATAGGTAGCCCTTCCACTTACAATTTTAGTCGCAAGTATCTTAAGACGGATCTTATACGTAGACGTCTTGATCGGCTATGGATTAAGACTGATGTCCTATGCGAGGACAAGGATAAGGATCTTATAAATAAGATACAGGAGATGGAAACACTTATGGTCGTGGCTGAGGCTAACGTCAGGCTGGATAATATAGAGGCGGCTCATGAGATCATTGATCGTGTAGGAGAGCTTCTTGAGATGGCTACTAATTGCGTGGATTGTTGAATTTTAAAGATATAATTATGGGTTGTAATACTTGTAAGGAAAAGGCGTTAAAGGCCGAGAGGGAAAGGATTGAGAGAAGCATGATGAATCATTCTTCTTCTACCGCTGTTAGCGATATGGAGTACGCTTCTAGAAGTACCGCTGGTTGTATGGTTATGCAAGATCCGTTGCAGACCATGGAGCGTGATGTGGTTAGTATATATAAGCAAGTTCGTACTAAGGGTGATGGCGTTGGTGTATCTTATCTTAATATGCAGAAAAAGATCCGTGAATGGATCAAGAACTTGCCGTATGGATGCCCGCCTGACGAGGAGGTACAGGAAATGAGAAAGGAGATTCTGAATGGGCGCGCAGAGCATATCAAACCTTGATAGGACGGATTTATGTAAGTCCGTAGACGAATGGCTGTCCTGCCAATGGGGTAGATATATGAGATACCATAGGTATAGGATCGGTGACAAGCCTGATATATCCTATTGGGGTAAGATAATTCGTCTGCAAAGGTCATTATGTGATAATGATTGCGGGTTATGCCCGGATGAGGTGGATCGTTAAAGGAACGTGTTAATAAGTTACTGGCATGAGAAAGTATAATTGTTCACATATAACTCCGTCCACTTGCGTACCTTATGAGGGTGATCTACCAGAGTGGTCAAAGCATAAGGACTCTGATGAGTGTGTTATGATCTCTGATGTGATAGAGGAGATATATGACGAGCTTACCCGTATCAGGAGGCTATGGATGTCAGGGATCTTGGTGAGTCTTGCGTGAAGGTAAGTGGTGATAAGACCGTAGCGAAAATTCTTTATGCTTTGGAGGATAAGATTTGTAATAGGTAACGAGCCAATGGAGAAAAATCGGTATTGGTGATAATCAGTGGCATAGATATATATTTATGAAATATTGTTAAATATTTTGTTGTTTATATATTTCGTAATATATTTGCATTGAAACATAAACGACGGCATCTCACTAAAGGTCGTTTAAGTTTGAAAGATATTGACCCGTTCGGCGGTTCGTAGAGGTGAGATGCTATGTTCTGCTGTTCGGGCATTTTTGCTATGGAAGATATAAAGATTTTGAGAGTAATGAATTTGGGAATGTAAGAATAGTGTTGGATGAAAAGGTGCTCCATGGTTTGTCGGTACGGATGTGGCTAAATGCCTAGGTTATTTAAAGCCTACCGATGCGGTTAGAAATGCGGTTGATGAGGAGGATGTTATCATTTTGTCAAGTAGCTGTAAATCAAGTATCCAATTTGGGAGGAGTCTTCTAAATCAGGCAGTTAGAGAAATACGCTTAATCAATGAATCCGGTGTGTATTCGTTGATTTTGCAATCTAAGATCAAATCCGCTAGATCGTTTAAGAGATGGGTTACAAAAGAAGTTCTTCCTTCTATAAGAGAGACGGGGTCGTATTCTTCTTTGATCAAGCTGCCTAATTTTACTGATCCCGCAGAGGCTGCCGAGGCTTGGGCTAAGGAGTATCGTGGCAGGGTAGCCGCAGAGAAGCTGGCGTTAGAGGAGAAGGCTAAAGCCGAGGAGGTGGCTAAGGTCCTTGAGTCGAAGAAAGAGGATATAGAATTTTCAGAGTCGTTTATCATGTCCGGTGAGTCGGATTTATTGATAAGGGATTTAGCTAAGAAACTTGAACAGAATGATATAATTATAAGTGATAAATGTCTTCGTGATTTTCTTGTTAAGATAAAGATAATAGTTAAAAGGATCAAGGTTAATGGAGATTGGGAGATTACGGCTAACGCCGTAAAGAAAGGATTTGCTCATTATCGGATAAGAATATATGTACGGAATCCGGAAAGGTTGTATATGCAAGGACTATCTATATAACAGGAAAGGGTTACCGGTATATATTGTCATCTATAAACGGTAGTAAGAAAAGCGATTTCATATTATGTGGAGGCATGTTCAGGGATTATGGCGTTTTTGCCGGATCGGAGTCATTTAGTCATTGGGATAATTAATTCCATTTTTGCCCAAAAACTGATAATCAGGTAACTGCATATTTGCATTTACGGTTATGTGTCTCATATCGGTAAAATATCTATATTTGCGACAAAGTGAATCACAATGATATACGGCAATAAAGAAATAGTACGGACGTTCACCAGAAACAACCCTCCTGCTGGGTACGTGGGCGGCTCTGTTGACTACCGGGTCCCTCCCAACGTCTATTTTGGCGATACGCAGGAGGAGGCTGGCAGCAAGGCTGAGGATGATATCAAAGCCAACGGTCAGGACTACGCCAATACATATGCCGACATAATACCGGCTGTATGGTATAATGATCAGGTATGCGATGAGTTTATCAAGAACAATTGCGTAAGCGGTAAGGGATCCAAGGAACAGGTATGTATAGAGGAAGGCAGGTTCGTCTCTTACGTATCCAAGAAAGACGCCAATGATAAGGCGATGGTGGAGCTTGGACGGATCGGGCAGGGGGAGGCCAACGCTGTTGGGGCTTGCTGCGAGGACTGGGCCTCACAGCCTTTTCGTGGCTTGTTTTACAAGAACGATTGTGAGGCTGGCACATCGGGCAAGGAAGGTATTGTATATGAATTACCAGCCGGAGCTGTCATATCCGATATCTCCCAGATAGACGCCGATACGTTAGCCTATAGGAAGTTCATGAAAGAAGGTCAGGAGAAGGCTAATGCCGAGGGTAATTGCTCACCTGTATTCTATAATACTATGATCGGTGATTGGTTCGAGAAGATATGTCCATTCGGATATAAGTCCGGTAAAGTATATTACTCTATCAAAGCCAACAGGTTTAGGTCATGGATATCGGTTGAGGATGCCAACGCCAAAGCCCGTGAGGTTTTGATGGTAGAGGGGCAGGAGTACGCTGATCTTAATCTTGAGTGCGAGAAATGGATTGAGAATATCGATCAAGAAGATCAGTGTTATTGGTGATAATACCTTTTTTTGTTTTTCCATAATTTATAGATTAGTGCTTGGAGGGGATCGTGTATCTCCTCCATTTTTTTTGTATATATATCAATGGTATTAAGTTTATATACTGTGATTCACTTGTTTGTATGTTGAATATATTTTATATTTGCATACCTATCTATTCATCTCGAACCGATAGGTATTATGTTTAATTTAAAATATTGTTCAAAGTTATGAAAAGTAGGGTTGAAATCAAGTCTTCCGACAGGAAATTGATGGGCGTTGTCATACCGGCGCTTAGTGATAATGGTTTTGTTAATATCACTTTAGCCATGAAGGTTTGTCTGATGATAGGCTTAAAAAGGGGCTGTCTCCCAAGAAGCTTAATGATATCATTAAGTATGATGGGTTTCAGGAAAAATGCAGGGAGATAATTAGTAGGCTGGAAAACAGGGATTTATGTAAGCGGATAAATATCAGCCTACAAAATAAGGCTCTAAATCTTAGCGATTTAAATAAAATGGGATTAGCATGTCGAAAAGGTAAGGGGGATGGTCAAATGTGGTATATGAATCCATATCTTTTTCTCGTGGTAGCCATGGAGATGAGTCCTGAGGTTTGCGCTGATGTTGTAATGTGGTTTGTTGATAATGTTGTAGGGACAAGAAATGCCGCTGGTGATGCTTATATAGAGATGTGCAGTAGTGTATCTTCACTTATAAGTGATAAAAGTAATTTAAAGGAGTTGTTATCAAGGATAGCCAAGGGTATAAATTTCGTCGTGTTTGGCGTGCATGAGGAAGGGATAAGGAATAGAGCTTCTTTTGAAGAATTGGATATGATAGTATCAATAGAAAGGAATATATCTTATGCTATTAAGGCTGGATATATAAAAGATTACAATGGTGTTATAAATGATTTGGGAAGGCAATGGAAAGAAAGATGGGGTAATCCTGTTCTTAAATTGAAGTCTTGATTTTATTTCGTTGTTATAATTCGCAGATATAGGGGATACGAATGTCGTATTCCCTATATTGTTTAATGGAGTGTGTTATCTTGTTATTAAATCAAATCTGTATCTTTGCTGAAAACAGTAACATTATTAATATGTGTAGTACAAATGGTTGTTGCCATGATCATTCAAGGGAACGTCCCGAAGAGTGTTGTCATGGCGTTAAGATAGATAGGTTTCTTAACAAATGCCTAACGATCCTTGTGATCCTTGCGATCGGGATTGTCAGGACGAACCTTGTGTTGGTTATGGATGTCCTATAACCTTGTATGATAAATGTGTCTTATACTCAGGCGATGAGTTGGTGGCGGATGGTATAGAAAGGTAATGACATTTCTGTCGTTATAGACTCATTGAGGCGTATTATAGCGTCTAGGGATAAGCAGATAGATTTATACCATCGTGAGGTTCTGGATTTGAAGAGGATTATAAACGAGCTTGTCAACGCCGGTGGTAGCGGCGGGGATAGCGGAACTGAAGAGGAGGTTTGGTGATGAACGGTTGCAACAAAAAACAATACAGACCTACTGTAGACGACACGAAAGTACCGTGCTCTACGTACATGAGTACCGATTGTATTTACCAGGTGATAAGGTACGTGTGGAATCATTGGGATTATCCCCTAATTGCGATATGTCCGATACCCTTAACGCTATGATAAAAGCCATACGGGATAGGGATGCCGAGATACTTGAATTAAGAAGAATGATCAATAAATTGATTTGATGTGAGAAATAATTGTAATCCATGTAAGCCGGAATATAGACCGGGGAACGAATGTAGTATCTACAGCTCCCAGATCATATATGACGGTCAGTCGTTTCCTGAGGCAGATATCAGGAACGGTGATGGCATGAATAGCGTAATCGAGTCTCTGGTAAGGAAGCTGGTCGCCGTATCTGGCGCCACGGCGTCCATCCAGCGTGACTCGTTCAAGGGCGTTCAAGCTGTCAGATTAAGATACGAGCCGTTAGTCGTGCTCAGCGTTACCTATTGTGGCACTATTGTCCCCAATGACGGGTATGCCGTTTCTGGCAGGTCCGTTAAGTTTAAAAAGAAATATTGCATGGGTGATGGGTTCACTGATGTTAATATCGTATATACTACATTGAATAGTAATATTTTAAATACCTCATGTTATGGCTAAAAGAGTGTACGATACGGTCTTGGCTTCCGAGTGCGACGGCTGGGTATGTGGTGAGACCCTTAAGAAGGGGTCTCTCCCCGTAGACAGGTTAGAACTTGATTCTTTTTCAGAGGCTGTCAGGAGCTTATAGAACGGTTTTCGAGGAGGGATGGTTGCCGGATATGATCTGTGATCTTGGTTGTGGAGGCGCCAGCGTGTTTGAGATTAAGCCTACTAACTTCGAGTATCCTCCTGAGGGTGGCGAGCAGATTCTGGAGATTATCGTAGGTAAGAGTGATAAATGGACTATAACTCAAGCGGAATGATATGAATAATTTAAAAGATATTCTTGCTAAGATCGAGCAAGGTTCCTCATGGGTGTCCTACGACAAGATTTCCGGTACCGGACCAGACAAGGTCGCTATTAAGGTAGAGCCGGGATGGATGGGTAGGTTGCCTAGGGAGACTTACGTGGCGGTCGAGAAAGGCAAGGTTACGAAGCTCGCTACTATAACCCAGAAGGGTATAGAGCGGGTAAGCGTGGATCCTACCAGTGTCATGTTCGACATGGAGGGCGGGACGGCGGTCATCAACGCCAAGCTTAACTCCGCCTCGGTCAAGGCCTCCTGTCTTACCCTTGGTGGCTCGGTGAGCAAGTCTTATATAGTCTCCATGAACGTGAATGGCTTATCCATGAAGGTTCCGGAAGAGGATAGCAGATATATAGTGTATGCCGATCCTGAGGATCCCGGAGCCACTGATTTGTATGAGGCTAGCTTTGTCATAGCTATGCCTAAGAATATGGATAACGAACAGCATCATGAGATGTTTGTCTTGAACGGCAAGGTTGTTAATATCAATCAACGGCCTAATGATACACCTTATATCATACTTGATCATGACTTCGATAACGTGACTAGCGAGAACGGTCAGGTTGTCATCGATATCAAGTCCAATACCGAGTATGATATCGAGCTGGTATGTTGCACTTGCGGTGATGGTAGTGAGCCGGAACCGGAACCACCCTTCAACGTGGATCCGCAAAGGTTGACGCTTAATAAGGATGGTGATACCCAAATCGTGAGGGTAGAGGCCGGAGATGATGTTTCATGGAGAATAACTAAAGGATAATATGGCAGGGAAATAGATAAGAATTGTGTCGAGGGTAATTGCTTTGCCATTAACGACAAGAGCCATGGGGTAGGCGATAATAAGCTTAATATCGTATACAAGGCTAATTATACCGGTCAGATCTGTACGGCTAAGTTCCGTATAACGTCAAAGGACGGTAATATTGTCAAGGAGTATATGATAGCTCAGGACGCCAAGCCCGTTTATTATAATATCAAGATGGTTCAGCCGTTCACCAAGGACGACTGTCTGGCCAACCAGCATGGATCGGTGGTGTTGTATACGGTCGAGGAAAGGACTTACAAGTCGTTTATCTCGCAGGAGGACGCAGACGCCAAGGCTATGGAGGATATAGCCCTGAACGGTCAGAAATACGCCAACGAGCATGGTGAGTGTATAACCGATATCTGGTATAACGAGGAGCAGAGAAAGACGTTTATACGTAATAATTGCGATAAGTTCAGTGACGGTCAGGAATATGTTTATATCATTCCTGAGGGCAAGTACGTATCTTCCATCTCTCAGGAGGACGCCGATAGGAAGGCTCTTGAGGATATTGAGAAGAACGGTCAACAACAAGCCAATTTGGAGGGTGAGTGTAAGCCTAAGGAGAATATCTATTATGGTAAGTTTAGCAAGACCTTTACCCGTAACAATTGTGATTCCACCCAATACGGTACGGATGTGGTTGTTAACGAGACGATGGTTACAGGAGACTTCAGATCCATCGTATCTCAGGAAGACGCTAATAGCCTAGCAAGGGCTGCTGTCGAGGCTCAAGGCCAGGATATAGCGAATATCAAGGGTAACTGTGAGAAGATACCGGTATTTACCGGATCGTACTCCAAGGTATTCCAGAGAACCAACTGTCCTGAGGGTTCTACTCCTGTTGACTTCACTGTGGACGAGAAGATGTGTTCTGGATATCCGTTCACTTCTACGGTATCGCAGGATGCCGCCAACAAGCTGGCGCAGGACGCTGTCGAGGCGCAAGGTCAGGCTATCACCAACGAGCGTGGCGACTGTCAGACTAACGTCTACTATAACGTAAGGATGGAGAAGACAGTTACGAGAAATAATTGCGATGAGTTCCATATCGGTCAACCTTATACTTATGTTGTAGCCGCTGGTAAGCACTTCTCTATTATCTCTCAGGAGGATGCTGACAATAAGGCTAAGGCCGATCTTAAGGCTAACGCCCAGCAACAAGCCAACCTAGAAGGTGAGTGTAAGGAGAAGACGATCTACTACGGTAGGTATAATAAGGAGTTCACTCGTAATAACTGTGATGAGACCCAATACGGCACCAGGGTTGTCGTGGATGAGACTATGGTGACAGGAGATTTCAGGTCTACCGTATCTCAGGAAGACGCCAACAATAAGGCTAAGGCCGCCGTCGAGGCTCAAGGTCAGGATGTGGCTAACGTGAAAGGTAAGTGCGAGAAGGTGCCTGTATATACCGGTACTTATACACGTACGTTTACCCGTAACAATTGTGGTGCTGGCACTGGTGGTACTTATACGGTAAATGATAGGATGGTTGACGGTTATCCGTTCACGTCTACCGTATCTCAGGAGGATGCCAACAACAAGGCTAAGGCCGCCGTTGACGCCCAAGGACAGGCCCTTGCCAATATCCACGCCCTTTGTACGTACACCGGCCGTGCTTCCTTGGAGTTCACGAGAAACAACTGTGGTGAGTGTAAGATCGGATCTAAGGTGACGATCACCCAAGATATGGTAGAAGGACACCCATTCCAGTCTAACGACTCCCAGACCGCCGCTGACGCTATGGCTATGACCGCCGTACAGGCTCAAGGACAGGCTTTGGCTAACACCAAGGGTACTTGCTCTAACGCCACTATGTATACCGGCAAGGCTAGCTTCGAGTTCACGAAGAGCAATTGTGGCGCTAATCAGGTAGGAAATCCGTTCACCGTGACACAAGATATGGTGGAAGGTCATCCGTTCCAGTCTTGTGTATCACAGAATGAGGCTAACTTAGTCGCTATGGCCGCTGTCATGAATCAAGGTCAGAAGATCGCCGATGAGCGTGGTACTTGCCATGAGGCTCCTAAGTACACCGGCCATTATAGCGAGGCGTTCGAGAAGAACAACTGTCCGTCTGGTCTTATCCCGTCTTCAGTTACCGTTACTGAGGCTGACGTGACCGGAGGTCCGTTCTACTCATACGAGAGCCAGTTCGCCGCCAATGAGCTTGCCAAGGCCGCTGTCAAGGCGCAAGGTCAGGCTATAGCCAACGATCGTGGTACTTGCGACGAACTGAAGATATATGTAGGTAATTATAGCAAGGAGTTCACTCCTAAGTGTCCTACTTGTCAGTATGCAGATCCTATCACCGTAACCCCGGATCTTATGGGTCAGTTCTTTACCTCAACCCGTTCTCAGGAAGAGGCAGACGCTTTGGCTAAGGCCTATATCGACAGAATGGGTCAGGCGTTCGTCAACAAGAACTATGATGATACGTGCCATACGAAGACCGAGCAACCGGTATGGGAGACTATAGAGACCGTATGTAAGGACTGTATCTCTCAATTACATCAACGTAACACCAATACCTGTTATACTGATCCTGATAATCAAGAGCGGTATATAGCTGGTGGTAATAATACATGTTTCTGGTTTGGTACGGCATCCAAGGCCTTTACCCGCCAATGCGCTGACGGAGGTGTGGGTAGTTCTGTTACTGTAACCCAGAATGATGTTACGGACCCAAGTCCTAGCTCTGATGGTAAGTTTAAGTCATGTGTGTCACAAGCTGACGCTAACGCCAAGGCATTGGCGGCTGTTACGGCTCAGGGACAGAGCGTGGCTAACTCGAAAGGTACTTGTACGTGGACAGGAAGCTATACCGGTCAGGTTCAGAAGAACAATTGCGCTGATGGCGGCGTAGGAGACATGGTATCCGTAAGTAGCGATAGGCTGCCAGGACATCCGTATACCTCCAACATATCTTTGGCTGACGCTAATAAGAAGGCCGAGAATGCTGTTCGTGGAGCCGATGGACAGAACTACGCCAATAAGAACGGTGGATGTACTTGGACTTACGTGGCAAGCCGTGACTTCTATAAGAACAATTGCGCCGGAAGCGGGGTTGGTCAGAGAATAACGGTGACCTCTACGCAAGCCAACGGCGGTACGCCTATCACCAGCAAGGTTTCTTTGGCTGATGCCAGGAGCAAGGCAGAGCAGATCCTAGACCAGAGAGGACAGGATTACGCTAACCAGCATGGCACTTGTGTGTGGACCGGTACTGGAAGCGCTACGTTCTATAAGGATAATTGTGGTACATGTAAACATGGTGTCGCTCTATCCGTTCCTTATAGTGCCTTAGGATTGTCAGCGTTGACATCTACCGTATCTCAGGCGGATGCCGACAGCAAGGTTCAAAACGCTTTCAAGAATGATACGGCGACTAAGACCGCCGCTCAGGCTTACGCTAACAAGAATGGTGATTGTGCCGATGACGATGATACCCCATCTTATGGTGATTGGAATTATTATTGTAGAGGATGCGATTATCGTAGGAGTAGGAATCAGACCAATCCTTGTTCTTCAGCCTCAGATCAAGATGAGTTGGTTGAGTCCGATTCAAGATCTTGTGGATGCGGATGTGATAATACATACCATATGGATGGTAGTAGGTGTAATCATGGTAATAGCGAGGAGCATTATTCTAGCGAGTGCAATCCTACAGGACATTGGCAGAATGGTGGTGAACATTGCTGTAATTCACAGGGCTACACTGTCTATACCAATGAGGTATGTAAGGGATGTCAGGGCGAATGCGGTGATATATGTGTTCCTGATAGCTCTATTAAGGTGGTTAGCGCTGGTGAATTTTGTTCTTCTTCATTGAATCAGGCTAATGAACAAGCTTTTAACAAGTATAAAGAGTACAAGAATGCATTACAATTTTCAGTTGATGCTAGGGTATGCCCTTCTAAGGTTGGCAATGATGACCGATGGGGAAATGTCAAGGCTACGAACTGTCCTAACAACTGTACTCCTAAGACTATCAGTTATAAGCAAATCGCTGGTAAATATGAGGCTTGTACCAAGGACGAGGCGAACAGAATAGCCGACAATAACCTCCAATCCGATGGTATCTCTTACGCTAATGGCTTGGCGCAGGCGGATAGATGTAATTGCGTGGAGCCAACAAAGACGTGGTCATGGTCGGTATCTATGAATAATGATTGCGCGAGCCATGAACATCTTGTCACATCAAGAGGATTTACGATTACGTATAATAATCAATGTGGTAGATCTATATCTGGTTCTGTGAGTGGTATAGGATATACACAAAACGGAGAAGAGCAGGTCAATAGCGCTAGCTTTACAATTCCCGCAGGATCCGGGACCAAGAGTGGAAGGGTATATTTTAGCCGAGAAGTGGTATGTGGAGATGTAATAATCTATGGTCGTGATTCAGGTAATTGTTGACAATCACTGCTGTTATGGTTTTTAATAAAAAGGAGAGACTTATTAGCCTCTCCTTTTCCATTACATATCAGGATCTTAACAGTTCCCAGATCCTCCTCCAGAAACACTTATAGACCCACATTGTACTCCTGAATCAAAACCTATGACACCGGTTTTTTTACCAGACCCAGTAGGTATACTTACGGTAGTACTTCCAGCCGTAACAGTTTGCCCATTATCATCCCTGCCAGTAACAGTTACGGTTATTGATTTAGATGATCCACATTGATTATTGTAAGACACTTCATAGGAGCACCTTAATGCAGATATAGAACCAGGCAGACCATTACAAGGATTACCGCTCAGCTCAGCGTTGGCGCTCCACGTCTTTGTTGGCTCCACGCAATCGCACTCCATCGCATTGGCTTTTTCCTGCGCTAGTCTCTGTGCGTCAGCCTGTGCCGCGGCGGTAAGTTGGTAGTTTCATCAACCTTGTTTATTCTATTTTCGATAGAAATGACTAATATTGTATCACTAACATTAAAAAAAGTAAGATTATGGCATGTGCTAAGAAAAAGAAGATGGCAGAAGGAGGCAAAGTCTCCGAGAAAAAGAAACCTCAAATGAAATGCGGAGGTAAGGTTAAGAAGAAAAAGTAATAACAGGAGGGGTATATCCCCTCCTCAGTATTTAGCATATGAAAAATTCAGAATTTGTATCTAGGATCATGAATGACATGAACTCCATCAATAAGGACGCTCATGTCAGTAGAAGATGGATATTGTCCATAGGCAGGCAAAAAGCAAGGTCTTATATAGCCCAGAAGTATGCTGATGGAACCTTGTTCGGCGAGGAATCGCTGTATACTCATATCAATTGCATGGAAATGGAGAGGGTTCGTAAGGTAGATTGTTGCTTTGATGAGTTTAAGTTATGCAGGATACTTATGAGATCCAAGAAAAGATTGCCCGATATGATATATACCCGTATAGGACCTGCTATCATTAAGGTATCAAATATTATGGATGATATTATATTTACCTCTATATCATTGAGAAAATACGCGAACAACAAGGAACGTAAATACGGGAATATAGATCAATATTATTACTATGTCAATGATGGTTATATCTATATACCGGATATTAATATAGAGGCTATAAACGTTGATCTTATTACCTTGGATAGAAAAGCGGCTTTAGAGTTATCCGGGTGTGGAGCTGAAAAAGATAAGCCATGTACATCTCAATGGGATTATGATTTCATATGCCCAGACAAACTTCTTGAATATGTGGTTTCCGAAACATTAAGGGAAACTGTAACCAAATTGCAGATCCCTACGGATGAGAACCCGGATATGGATATTAATAAGAAAACACAAAAAATTCAATAACATGAATCTAATAAGATCAATAATCAATTTCTTTGGTTTCAATGGCGCCATAGTTGACGGTATAGGCGAAAGAGGGATGAGAGACAGCTCTATCATGACATACTCCCATCACTAAAGCAAATGGGATTCTTGGATACAAACGCAAGAAACCCCGATATTACTATCGCTGGAATTACTCTTGCTCTCCAATTCGGAAATGCCCTTCCGAAGTATATTACGGGCCGCAAGAACATCACGGTCGTTGATAGACTCGCATTTTGGACAACACCATGTGCGATCTCTCAACGACAAGTTTTTATTAACAAACCCGCATTCACAAGTCTTTGAGGAAGGATACCATTTGTCAATTTTATGTACTATCACTCCATACTTTGAAGCGATATACGTAAGTTTGTTAATAAAAGAAGAATGACTGAGATCAGAAACTTTCTTTCCCCACAAACGTTTCATTCCTTCAATGTTTAGATCTTCAATGAAAATATAATCATATCGCTTGCACAATTCATGAGCTAATTTCCATTGAAAATCCGATCGAAGATCGTTTATTTTACGATACGTTTGTTGGAGTTCAAACAGTCTCCTTCTTATATTGTTAGATCCTTTCTTTGCGTTAGAAAGCCGTTTGTTTAGTTTTCTAATCTTATTTTGATATTGTTTGAAGAATAAAGGAGAATCGATTTTGCTCCCATCACTTTTAGTTAGATAAGTTTTCAGACCAAAATCCAATCCTACAGATGCACCATCATATGTCTTTCTGTAAGAGTTTGCAGGATTGTAATCTGTAACTATAATCAAACTAAAACGATAGCAGGTTTCTCTTACTATTCTTATTTGTTTAACATTACCTTCATATGCTCTACTGTATGAAAACTTAAAACGTTTCTTTCCTTTGTTGATTGTGAGAATATTACCATTTAGAGTAAACCCTCCTTGTTTAAAAACAAAAGAGTTGAAACAATCTGATCTTTTAAACTTAGGTGGTCTCTTTGATTTTCTTTTAAAGAAACGATTATAAGATTCATCAAGACGTTCAAGTATTTCTTGTGTTGTTTGAGAATGAAGAAGATTTCTTTTAACTCTTTTAGCAAAATGCTTCTTTATTTTACCAATTGAGATATATTTCCCAAACAGTTTATAGTATCTACGTTGTAGAGCTAAAGCATGATTTCATACAAAACAACATTCACGAAGCATTTTATCAAGATACTTCGTTTTCTTGGATCTGTATATATTATATTTGTAGGAAATCATTTTTTTATTTGTAATTTTGATTCAAAATTAATCAAACCAATTCATCCACCTTCTAAAGTATGGTGGTTTTGTTGGTTAAATAATCATAATGTATATACAATAAAAGGAGAGTCTAACAAGTCTCTCCTTTTATTATCAACATGATCCAGATCCATCTCCGCTGTCAAAATAAGCGTAAGCCCCAGATGATATCCGTAATTGGCCGTAGTAGAACCACTGAATGATCAGATCCGGATGGTATGGTGATTACTCTTGTTTCATAGGTAATTATATACCTAATCATGTATATTATTTCTTGTATTAGGATTGATTTATTATATTTGCGGTATGGATATAAAATCGTTTAAGATATTAAATCAGTATTTTCTCCGGTTCTATAGGTCAATAATGTCTAAGAACGGTAAGAGGAGGAAGCATACGATCGTGGACAAGAATGATATTCTCGAATGTCAGTCCTTGATATGGAAGGTTATACGTGATAAGTATCTGGAGAATGAGGGTGGGGTTTATATAAACAACATCGGTTATCTGTGCCATAAGATAAATCCTAATCGTAAGATATATCTGAATAAGCTTACCGGTACTATTAACAGACGTGGAACGGGTGGATATTCTTATGTCCATACGTGTATTGATTTTATGCCTCGGAACAAGTATTTCCATCTCTATATTTCTCCGGCGTTGAACAGGAGTGTAGGTTGGCTATGGAATCAGGTAGGAGATATAAGTTCTTGTACCGGGAGGTTGAATCGGGTAAGGTATTTGGAGTTAAATGGGTTTACAAACTGTAGAAGTTTTGTGATCCAGTTAGCCCGTGAGGGTAGACTGGATTTTTGTATCACGGATTCAAATACATATCTTTGTGCAAAAGACTTGAATATGACTATAAAGGGTTGTTGGCCGGATCAAGGCCGATTTACATAAATACGATGATAGCGGGGCTATAGATACCTCGTCTGTTTATAGATGGGCTGAGATCCTTGCAAAAGGTTCGGGGGTGTTATAGCGGTCATGTCCGAGGCGGTTGTCAAGACCAGCAACAAACAGGCGGTATTGCCTTCTGATTTTTCGACATGCTTGATGCCTATAGGTGTGAGCCTCTTGTCTGTGAGATTCCGGGCGGCGACAAGGCCAAGGCTGACCTCCAACACGGATCGGCTGGGTCAGCGCACCGAGCGCGGTTTCCGTTGGAACTCCTGCACCGAGTGCTGTAAGGAGGAGTTTGAGAAGACGATCACGGAGAGGATATATATCGGGTCTCACGAGGTTCGATTTCATTACCATCATCCCGTAAGGCTGTCTATAGGTCGAGGACTGAGGCGTGATTGCGCCGCCGACAAGTATCGGGATAAGTACGATTGGGATAATTATGATATAACTATATCCGGCAATACTATGTATACAGGGTTTGATGGATTTATTTATATCATATATCGTCTACACCAAGGATGATGACGGTCTCCCATATATACCTGAAACGGCGTTAGGATACCTTGAGGATTATGTCGAGACGTATATCAAGATGAAGATCTTCGAGAATGCCGCCGTGAATGGCGATACAAGGCGCTGGTGACGCTTATAAATTATATGCTCAGCAGGAGCCGGGTAAGTTGCTAGGGCTATGAAGGAGCTTAAGATGTCGATGATTACCTTGAATGATTATCGGGAGCTGGCTGAGGATAATAGGAGGAGGATGCTGTCTCATGAGCGTATGTGGCCCAACGCTTTTGATAAGTATATTAAACTTATTTAACAAAATACGATGATATGGCTGATTGGATACATTTAGATAAGACAAGTGGTACCGGTCCTGCTGAGGTTAGGGTTACCGCTGATATTAATGAGACTGGCGAGATACGTCAGGCTACGTACAAAGTTATAAAGAAGGCACCAAGGAGGAAGACGTTCGTGTGCAGGCAGGAGTCGGTCCCGGTGGTTATTATCCCGGAGTTCGACTACCTAGTGCTTAGGTATATCTGGGCTGACGAGGACGGCATTGACTTTGACACGGCTACCGGTTTCGATAACACCGGCCTCCCGGATGTTGACGGCAAGCTGGTTGGTTGGAGTAAACAGTATCAGACCACGCAGGAACGGGTAGGTGATTATCTTATCCATGGCGGTGATAACATGGAATCAGGTAATGAGGCTGCCTTAATCCAGATGGGGCCGTTGTTGGATGGTGATAATTACGATAAATTACCTCTTGAGATCAGGTGCAGTATATACGGTAACTGGTATGGTGGTCGTGAAAGGTAATGTCACTATCAGGTTCACGGCATATAAGGGAGGTACGATGGAGAAACGTGGATATGATTTTGTCAATATCGGAGGCGAGGAGGTTTATACCGGTGACGCTCCACTAACGTATCCGCTCATGGTGAGGATAATTGGCAAAATATAAAGACCTTGTATTCTAAGGTAGGCACGATGATCTATAACAAGGGAATCTCGTGACTGTATTGTAAGAATAGGTGAGTGATTGTTCTTTTCATAATACAAATATTTATCAGCTCTCTCGTCCGTGAGGATGGGGAGTTTTTTTTTAGTCCTTTACTTATGACATATTTGATTTTTTATTGTGCAGGAATAATCTAGCTTTGCCGAAAACTAGTATTATGGTCACATTGAATGATGTAAATAACGAACTCCATGTCCGGTTATATATACTGGAGGTGCTTAAGGATTATATAAGAGATGATGATTTCGACGAGCTTTTAGATAAGGCGTTGGATTTTGTCATGGAAGGCGTTTCTATGCCTAAGGCTCCGGCCAAGGATACCACCATGAGTGACATATCAAAGAGCGTTTTGGCTTTGGTAGCGGGTGCCGGATTAGATGAGAGGCTAAGCAAAAGCTCTTTAGAGTTACGATAGGTATAAGATGAGGTACGTATTCGATCCTCGAAATCGGGATATACACGGTGTGATCGTAGGTTATTCCAATGACTTTAATAGTCTGGTAGCTGTGTGTGATGAGGGATCGAAGAAAGGTGGACAAAGGATCTACTGATTTTGTGGATGTCAATGAGAGATACGTGACTAACGGTTTCTTTACATATCTGTAGAGGATGCCGATAAGCAATCGAACTACATGGGTGGAAATTCGTAATTATTATGTTTTGTGCTTTACCACGAGACGTTTTAAGTGTTTAGTCTTCCTCCTGACTTGTGAAAGTTAGGAGGATTTTTATTCGCGTGATTTGAATGTTTTGCATAATACGTACTGTTTATTAGAATCCGCCACATAAGTGATTATCTGGTGGATTTATTATATTTGCGAAAAGATAATGTCGTGCAAAATAACTCTAACATAGCGGTTCCCGACTCCGGGATGAATAGGGATAAGCATCCACAGGATCTATCCCCATCTGAATATAGTTTCGCCTTGAACGCCACCATAGGGGTGACGATGGAAGCCAGCTTAAGATCAGAACGAGCCTAGTACCCTTTTATGTAAGCGATTCGATGGCTATAAGGTTATTGGGTATAAGAATGATATAGCTGGTGATAACACTTATTTCTTTCTATCTAATCCGGATGATAATACGTCTAAGATCACGTTCATGCGGTCATTGGATTATATCAAGACCGTGGAGGATCAATTGGCTGGATCGGGAAAGGACATCCATCGTATCCTTGGCGAGGCTTGAGGAGTCGGATGGTCGTTTTGATGAGATATGTGATTTGATGGAGATCCTGATAGAGGACTGGGTTGATGACCCTTGTCTTAATTTCTCCATTCATCATCCGATCTTCGATATAGAGATCAAGGACGAAATGCGGGAAGGTGATATACTGGACCGATGGATATAATCCCCAGCGATATGTTATGGTCGATAAGGCCCTTAACCCGGATGATGATGGTGACTTTTGGTATCATTACCATGGGTATAAGACATGTGGGGATGACAAGCCAATAGAGAGGTGTAGGCTGGCCTGCGAGAAGCTGCTGGTGTTCCCGTTGCTGACGGCCCCGTGCGTGGAGCCTGAGGTCGTGGAGTTCGGGGGAAGCTTGCGTGCCGGGACCTACCAGTTCTGCGTGGCGTTGTGCGATGAGTTCGGGATTGAGAAGACTGGATATTGCTCATTGACCAACCCAATCATGTTATTCGATCGTCAAGATATGGTTATCCGCGATGGTTTATGGGGTAAGTCAACCAACATGGGTATCCGCCTTACCGTGTCCAATATAGATAAGCAGGTATCTCATTATAAGATAGGTGTTATACAGAACACGGTTGGGTTTAATGGTGAGCAAAGCCCGGTTCTTGAGTATTTCATAGAAGGTATACATCCGATAACGGAAAGGACTATCTATTATCTTACGGATCAATATAGCGAGCGTACGACCATGGAGAAGTTATCCAAGGAAATACCGGTATATAAGACAGCCAGAGGCATGACGTCTGTCGGGAATCGTCTTCTTCAATACGGATTGACCGTGGAGAATGAATGGAATCTTCAACCGGTCGTTAATTTCTTGGGTCATTTCGTTAAATGGCAGACATCGATAGCCACGGAGAATCTGTATAAAGACGGTGTGGCTTGCTCTAAATACGCCTCTTTCATGCGTGACGAGGTATATCCGTTGGGTATAAGGTTCTTTACCAATACAGGATACAGGACAGCTAGATTCCCGCTTATCCCTCGTCCGGCCACAAGGGAGGAGATGGAGGTTATCGTTGATGAGGACGGTAACTCTGACGACCTGTCGGCTGCGTCGGTGCTGGAGAACAACCCGCAGTGCGCGGGGAACAGCCGCCGTCATCTTTGGCAGTTTAAGAATACGGCAAAGATCATAAACGACCCATCTTGGGGATTTGATGATTTTGGAGGAGAATGTAAGAATCAGTTAGATGTCAAGCAGCTCAGATATGTAGAGCAGGAATATGCCACGGTAGGAGAGACCCAATTCGTTATCAATACGATGGGGGAAGATGTTACGGTAGATGATGCTATTGATTATATCGCTGATAATATAGAGAACCTGTGTGATATCATAGAATCTAATGTAGGTATTACTGACGAGTTATGCGCTGCTATATCATTGCCGGAGGATCAAGACGGTATAAAGGCTCCCGATTTCCCTGGTGGATGTGATGATATCGAGAGGATAGAGACCAGGACTATATTGGATAAAAGCTCTTTGGTGGATTCTAGGACTGATTTTACGTATAAGCTGGCTAGTGATTACGTGGAGACCGAACCTGCGACATTAATACAAAGTAACGCCGAGTCACAAAGGAAATTCCCTGTATTGTGTGATTTCGATAATTACTCCAGTGGAGGTAAGAATATCATAGATCTGGTTCAGGAATGGCTGGATGGTCAGGATGAGGATAAATTCCCGTCTGATATAGACTCCTCCGCCTTGGTCTTGTGTCAGGATATGTCTAATGTCCGGCAGTTATATGATGAGGGTATATGTACTAATGGGTGTTCGGTAGGTGATCCTCACGTGAATCCTACTATTAACGATGTTCAACTTCCTACATTCCAAGGGGGTAGGTCATTGGGTAAGTGCACATATTTGTATCAATATCCCGGATGGGAAGGAAAGAAGCATACGGAGACGATGCTTGATCAGTTAATGGATACGATGGAGGCTTATTTCCCCCAATATGAGAGTCAGTTTGGTATCGAGAACGCCATGTGTCTTTTTGGCGATGGTGATAATTCTAAGTTCAATACCAGCATATCTACTGATTGGGAAAGTCGTGTGTCTGTGCAGAATGATATTGACGCCAAGACCAATTGGTTCGGTAGAAGCAACTTGACTTATTTCAAGTTCTATCCACATGTATCCTCATACGCCAGATGGGTGGAGTTGGATTACGAGAAATACATAAGTGGTTTATCCGATCCTGATAACGGTATTATGTATATAGAGATGATGGGTAACTATAATTATCCGATCGGCGACTCATCATCATACAATAAGGTTCGTATAACGTTTTTCTCGGACAAGGAAGGTACCGTGGCTCCTAATCCTTTGGCTAATGATGCCAAGAAAGGTGTTATAGTGAATTACGTGGATCATAAGATATTTATGATGCCAAAGTACTTGTTCTGGAATGATGACAAGACTACTTTCCATAAGATATATGTTTGCATCGAGCCTGCGGTATGCGTGTTCTTCACCGGTTTCGCCATGAGGCGGGACATGAAGGAGCTTGCCGGATTCTATACGGCCGGCACCGCCATCTTCCCCTCCCCGTTCTGTTTTGGCATTCGGCCGCTGGAGGTGAAATACGTGTTCTTCTTCACGAAAGAATTGAAATTAAGGAGATTTGTTACCTATGAGGCGAAATGTGTCTCATGTGGAGATAAACCCGCTGACTGCGCTCCCAGACCATATCAGTATGGTGATTTCGGATATTGGGAGTCTACTAATAAGTACCCGGCTAATTTTGAGTTGTATGATTCAAGTAAGATCGGGATATCATCGGGAGGATCAAAGAGGAAGGACATAATAGATTCTTTGACGAAATACTATGGGTCTCCTAAATCAGTTGGGGGTAAGTCTTATTTCACCGGTAATGGGGGTAACGCTGAGTACCCCAATACGTCAACCACGTTTTGTCAGAGACCTATACGTCATTACAAGTTTCCGGATAACTCTGTCGCTCCTTTCATGGGTAATCCGTCTCAACTGACCGGTCAATATGGAGTTGACTCCTATATTTATCCTATGGGGGTGATGCTTGATGACGATATCGTTAATGAGTTTCTGGATATAGCGGTAGAGAACGGTCTTATAGATAAGGCTAGAAGAGATTCTATAATAGGATATGAGTTGTATAGGGGCGATAGGACGTTGGATAAGAGCGTTATCGGGACCGGTCTGGCTTATGATATGTTTAAGTACGATGATCCCGACGGATCGGCTAACCTTTATCCTAATTACCCTTACAACGATTTGTCTGATGATATGTATATCTATAAGGATATTAATCGTGAGAAATTTATAACGCATCCGTTTAACAGGAAGGGTAATATCTGGTATTCATTCTTAAGTCCTGATATTGCCTTTAACAAGCCTGACGCTCCCACCGAGTGCCTTGTTGATGGTTATCAATTAGGTGAATCCTCAGGTATATTCAGGGAGGTGGAGGATCACCCTAAATGGACGATATTAGGGAGTAAGGCTTACAGTATGGCAACATCATTGGCTACGGTGGAGGCTATGGCTAATTTAATATCCGCTATAGCTGAGTATACATATCAGTCGGCTTCACAGCAATATGTCGGTGGAGGCGTGTTCTTTTTAGCCAACCCTGTCGGCATAGCGCTGACGGCTATCCGTCTGGCTACGGGTATCGCCACGGCCACGGCCCAGTCCGTGGTGGATATAGGCAAGTACAGGTATCAGTGGTTAACGGCATTGATAGATAGGGGACCTAGACGGAACTATGCTTATTATTATACTTCTGTCGCTCATTATAATTTATTTTACCAAAAAATAGGGGCGTCGGAGCTACGTGGATTGTCAACGGCCAAATATATCAAGAGCGGGTTGTATCCGGTTACAGACATCTCGTCACAAGGGGGAACCGTAGGTGGTAAGCCTATTATCATAAACAACCTCGATCGTGAGCATTCGTTGTTCATGTCATTTGGTATGGATAAGTATATGCTTGAATATCCGGAGTTGGTTTCAAGTTACGATACCAGTCGTATTCAGGATGAGTGTAATATTCGTAACGATGAGGTGGCTGGTATGACGCCTCATTTTATGACACGTGAATCTTTCGTATCCTGTCCTTATATGAGGATAAAGAAATATTCTCCGGCTCAATACGGGCAGATAGAGGATATCAGGTGGGTATCGTTAGGCGGTTGCGGGTTGATGGATGAGAATAAGCGTAAACCTGTTTTTGGAGGTGATGTATTTATATCAAGATTCTCGCTTAAGAGGAAGATGCCTATGTTTTATTTGACTCAGTTCGGTCAGGGGGACATGATACCATTCCCTTATTACGATTATCGAAACATCGGGTATCCCCGTTATTTCGTCAATTACGATACCGGGGAGGATTATCTTAACAAGACCGATACGGATACCGGATCGCTATACTCTTTCCCTAGCCGGAAGAGCGCTTATGAGATGGTTTGCAAGACCGGAGATATGTATCTTAGCGGTCGTTTCTTCCTATACTTCTATGGCATACCTCAGTTTCTTGTGGAGTCTGAGATCAATTGCAATTTCCGTATAGCCGGGCCTGAGCCTTACGAGGGGTTCTATCCGGAGGTGGGGGATTATATATCATGGACTCAGGAGCGTAATGTCCCTATATCAAGGGGTAATGTGTTTAAGATGAGTCCTGTGTATAAGAATCGTTTTACGCTAGGCGGAAGGTCATTACCAGAGACGTATGATAGCAATTTTTGGGACTGCGCTTACCAAAGACCCAACGGCGTCATATGGAGCACCGCCGACGTGTCGGAGAACGGCATGACCGATCCTTGGCTGTCGTACAAGCCTATGGATTACCATGAGTTCAAGACCTCGTTCGGAAAGCTTATAAGCATGAAAGGGATAGAGTCGGATCAGATACTGGCTCGCTTCGAGAACCAGGTAGGACTATATAACGCCATAGACGTGTTGGCGGAGAGAATATCCCCGGAGAATAGCGAGCTAGGGACAGGTGGTCTTTTCGCCTCTCGTGGCATTGAGTATAATAATACGACGTTAGGATATTCCGGGACCCAGAGTCGGGATATGATCAGTTGCGAGTTTGGGCATTTTTGGGTCGATTTAAGGCGTGGTCAGGTGTTTAAGGTAGATTCTAATGGTAGGAATCTTACGGAGGTCACACCGGGGCTTAGAAACTGGTTTAAGGAGCATCTTCAGATGAAGATCATCCGTAGCCGGATATATAACGCTGATACGGACGCCGAGTTGTCTTATTATGATATTGATAACAAGTTTTTTGGTATAGGGTTGTCCATGGGTTGGGATAATAGGTTTAAGAGGGTTCTGATAACCAAGAAAGATTATATACCGGTAGGGAATCCGAGCGAGTACCAATTCCGTGGCGGCCGGTTCTACAGGAACGGACAGGCGGTGGAGTTGCAGGACACCAGCCATTTCACGGACGTCTCGTTCACCGTTGGGTATAACTGCCTGAAGGGTGAGTGGAAATCATATTTATCCTACACCCCTGATTATTATATCGAGCACCAGCATTATTTCCAGTCCGGAAAGAACTACTCAAGTGAAAGTCAGGAGATAGGTTTATGGTCTCATGGTTTGACCAACCAATCGTATCAAGTATTTTATGGTAAGCTATATCCGTTTGTTATAGAGGTTCCGGTACGTGAGCAGTACGTGAATAAGATCCTCACCAACTACCAATATCGGATGGATGCCAGAAGATATCAGGATGAGGTTAATTACCAAATTCTTAGGACTACTGGATTTAATAAGGCATGGTTTTATAATGATACCAACAACAGCGGTGAGCTTCGGATGGTTATCGCCGACAAGAACGATATGAGCCAGCGGTTAAGGTATCCTGTAACCAATGACGATAGCCGTGAGATACTGGTGACGGAGGTTGATCAGAAGATAAATATAAATGACTATTTTAACGAGGTCAAAGACGATACGAACAATCTTCCGATATGGGTTAAGGATGTGAATGACATTGACCGTAAGATCGACCCCAGGGCTGTCGATTATCATCGGAGGTGGCGGGATCGTCTTCGTGGCGATTGGTTCTTGGCTAGGTTCGTGAATGACATTGAGAGCCGGTTCAAGATGATAGTACGTTGGTTTAGCAACGATGAGAAAGTTTATTGAGGTGATTATATACCTTTAAATATTTGATGTTATGGCAGCAGGGAAAACTAGCAGTAAAAGAAGGGCAAATGCCCGAAATCAGGATGTATCAAGAAAGTAGGGAGTGATTGGCGAGTGGTCAGTAACAAGACCGGTAAATTATGGCCGGCTAAGTACAAGTCTAAGGAGAAAGCTAAAGGAGCCTTGGCTGCTTATCACATGCATTAGCGTATAAACGGGTACATGATTTATTATGTGCCCGTTTCGTGTTTTAGGCTTGTGATATTATGGTTATCTTTGTGAAAACGTAATATATGTCTAAGAAGAATAAACCGGAGGAAATCCATCGTGGATAAGGATTTATATAAGGAGGATCTTGATCGTGTCGTAAGAGGCGAGCGTCCTATGTATTTCAGGGTATGGATGATAGTCCTTTGAGAAACGTGTCCCCGGAGTTTGATATCCTTAGCGGAGGAGCCGCAGTTAAAGGCATGAATGGGATAAGAGGCGCGTTGTCCCCGTTGAATAATGGCATGGGTAATTATAATTTCAGTATCAGGGGTATAAATAAGAAGATCGGTGAGTTGGTTGATGAGGCGGGGCTATATTTACCTGAGAAATTAAGACCTGTATATCGGACTGTGGTGGATGCTATGTCGAGTTCCAAGGATAAGGGGTCATATCACGCAGCCGTTGGCCAACGCCCTGTACCCAGCGGACGAGCGACGGGACCGGCGTCTGGAAGGGAGCATCCCGTTGGTTATGTGGATGCCATAGATGGCATATGGCCTAGGAAGAAATATGGGCTATGGGGAGAAAAATTGAGAGGAAGCAAGATGGAGGAGAAACAAGAGCGTCTGTTCTTGATAGACCTAGATTCGGGAGCAGGGTATTGGATAATTACGTAGCTTCTGCTCACCCGGTTTTGTCAATAATATATGATATCGCTAATTCAAGGTATACTGATGGCCCTACTCGCATAAATAAAGCTGCGTATTCATCAATAGATCCTATGGGAAGAATCCGGAATGGTATGAGTATCCTGTTCATTTTATGAAGATGTTCGGGAAATATATATCTGGTGATTTTAATAACAAGTTATATGGCGATAGTGATAATGATGATTTAGGCACAAGAACTAGTGATGAGGCTTGGGCTAAATACAATAAACTCCCTTACGATGAGTCTGTATTGATAGATAATGGTGATGGTACGTATAGTATACGAAAGGAATTATCTAATAGGATGATACCTGATTCGTCTATCGTAAGGAATAGGATTGATGTGAATAGGAGTCTGTTTGATAAGGAAACTAAGGAATACAATGAAGGACTTATAAAAGCTTTAAGTGATGCCGATCCAGAGGAGTATGAGAGGATTCAGAGGGAATATAAGGATCTGAAAAGGGTAAGAGAGGGTGCCATATCAGCGGACGAGATGAATATAAAAGGGTTGAGGTCTCTTTATGATAAGGGGTATGGTGTCGTGAATGAGTATAATTATAGGGATCGTAGACTTGATAAGAACGAGACGGGTCCTCATAGTGTACTTGGTGATTATACGATATATCGTGACAAGGATATGGGCGGATACAGATATAGGGATGTATATGATTTCAATCCCGCTGTCCAGTTTCTTTTGAATGGGGATGTATTTAAGATAGATGGTAGTATTGATAAAAAGGATAGAGGAGGTTCGGTAAATACAGGGAGGGCTTATGGTTCTGGCAAGTATGTAATTGATCCTCGTAGATCAGAGGATAGTAAGATGGCTGTATATGACGAGATATGGGATTATCTGACCGACAAGAAGGGAACACCACAAACGCAAGCTATCGGTATCCTGTCGAACATCGCCGCCGAGTCCGGAGGGGACACCGAAGCCCTAGGAGCCGCCGGTGATTTTGGCATCCAACAATGGCTTGGACCGAGGAAGAAGGAGCTACAGCGCAGGTATGGGAAGAAACCGACATTGACACAGCAGTTGGATTATCTCGTGGATGAGTATCAAGGCAAGGTCCCGGGGTTAGGTTGGAATTACATCAATCAAGGAAAGTTTTTTGACAAGGACGCTCAAGGTAATGTATATAATTACTATATGTATTCTAAATCCGATTTCGATAACGCCACGAATTATAAGGACGCTACCGTAGCATGGAATCAAGGATACGGAAGACCCCTTGGATCGACCTTAAGAAATGAGAAGAGATTTGAGTTCGCTGATATGTTCGCTAATAGGTATGGTGTCCCGGAGAACGAGCCAATGAGATACGAGTTCGGACAGCGGGATTCGGGCACGGGGGACGGAGGTCAGCAGCCCGTACCTGAGACGGTAGCCCCTGCCGATCCTTCTTTGGCTTCCCGCTCTTCCATGGATAGCTGGTGGGAGAAGGAAGGTCAAGACCTGTTATATAAGATGCTAGCTCAATCAGGCGCCAACAGGAAAGCTATAGAGGATATCGCTAATAACATCAAGAACGATCCCCAATCAGAGGCGCAGATAGCGGAAGCTGAGCGTATGCGTAGGGAGCAGGCGAAAAGGCAGTTGGTGCTTAATATGATACCGGGGTTGATGCTGAATATAAAGGGTATGAGCAGAACCCAGAATTAATGCTATATTTGCGAAGTAATTAAACGTTTTAGATATGAAAAGATTGTTATTTTATTTGCTATGTTATTGACGCCATTCCTTTGATGGCGCAAGAGGTAATCCCATCAGAAGGGGCTATCACTATTGATTTAACTACCTTCACCGGCATCATGGCTTTCGTCACGATGTCAGCTACGCAGTTAGCCAAGGTTGTTGCCGTATATTGACACCCATAAGTGGGCTAAAGTCCTATCCGCCGTAGTCATAGGTATGCTGGTTTGTATATTAGCGTGGTTTCTAAAGGTGTCTCCATTGCTTATAGGGAGTGAATGGTGGGAAGCTTTATTATATGGAGTGGCTGTAGGTCTCAGTTCTGCCGGTTTCTATGATTTGGTTAAGGCTATAGGATCACTGTTTGTAAAAAGGATCTAGCATCTTGTAATTATTTGAGATATGTAAAATTTCAAGATTTTATTATCTATGATATAGGCTATTATATTTTGTAATAATATTAGTATTGCTTGTATTTGTGCGCCTACCTACTCATCACGAGCGGATAGGCGCATTTATTAATTAAAAACTTTTAGTAAAGATATGAAAAGTAATTTGATTTTATCATCAGAGAGCAGGGAATTATTAGGTAGGAACATTTCTGTTATGTCCAAGGACGGGTTTGTATGCATAACGGAAGTTATGGAAGCCTTGAATGAAAACGTAAATCTATGGGGTTGGAGTCTAGAAGGCTTGATCATTTGTTTGCTACTAATGGATTTCAGGAAAAGATGAAAGCTCTTGTTAGGGAGCTGAGTATTAATGATATATGTACTGTAAGAAATCTTACGGTACAAAACCATGAATTGAAAATCAATAAGATAACCGATCTCAAAAATACGGAATGGCTTACCGAAGAGGAAAGGAGAGGGTCAGAAATGGTATGTAAATCCGTATTTTTTGTTATGGTAGCATTGGAATTGGATCCAGAGATATACGCCAAGGTGATAATATGGTTGCATGATGGATTCATAGAGGACAGAATGCCGCTGGCGAGGCTTATATCAAGATGAGTTCGGCCGTCGCCAGGTTGGTTAGCGACAAGAGTCAGTTGTCTGATAAGATATCAAGGGTAGCTAAGGCTATTAATTTTATCGTCTTTAACAAGCATGAGAGTGGGATAAGGAATACGGCTACAAAGAATCAGTTAAACGACATAGTAGCTGTAGAGAATGTTATCACCGGGGTTATAGATGGTGGCTTTATAGATACTTATGATAAACTTATAGATTATCTTGGTCATGAGTGGAAAAAAGTGGAGCAATCCTATAACGTGTTTAAAAGATTGATATTAAAAGACTCATCGTTGTGAAATGATGAGTCTCTATTTTTAAACTATCTTTGTGTCAGAACGAAATTAATTTGATATGAGCAAGTATGTAATCAAGAGGAAGATACCTAAATATCAAGAGGGCCGGTCACCCCTATTATGCCCGGTAATGTTGTTGGTCTTCAGGGTATTGGAGTGGAGCCTTTGGTTTCGTCTACCCAGATAGGATTTGATATTCAGCAGCCTGATATTAATACCATTGATACAAGTGATTTGAGCGCTTTGGTTGACAGTAACAAGAAGGTTGATAAGTCTGGTAGTACGGATGTTTTTGATTTTACCACCATCCCTTACTATGGCGCTGATGATATAGGGTCTAGATTCACTCAGATGGGTCGTGGTATAGGGCGTATGAGAAGTGAGGGATATGGAGATTTATCCACTAGGGCTAAAACGGCTAATACGATAACCACCATAGCCTCAGGAATTAGTGGTATCATGGGATTGGCTCGTAACGTGGTTTCTGGGATAGCGTCTGAGAAAGGTACTCGTACCAATATCAGGTTGGCTCAGGAGCGTGAGGCCAGACAAAGAAGGCAATCCCAGATGCAGTACAAGGATGGTGGGGGTGTTTATCTAGGATCTAATAATAGGTTCGATAGCGGAAGCCTTACCGGTGAGTACCTGTATCCGTTACCTAAGTCGATGGAAGATCAAGCCAACGTAGAGGTCGAGAAGGGTGAGTACGTGACGCAGCCCGGAGAGGCGCCGATGGAGGCTATGGGGCAGAAGCACGCCGATGGTGGAACGCCCGTTTCCTTGGAGCAGGGGACGAAGGTTATTACCGATGATACCACCATAGAGCCGGATTTCGCCAAATACATCAGGGATACGTATGGGATTAAGGCTACGCCTAAGGATACGTACGCCACGTTAATGGATAGGTATAAGGCTAAGATCGGTCTTAAATCGGCTTACGATGACCAGAAGAAGGCTTTGGATAAGTTGAAGAAAAACGATAAGATAGATGACGAGAATACGAGGCGTTTAAATGCTTCCGTATTATCCAAGGCTATAAATGATAGTAACGAGACGGTTAATGGCTTAGAAGGAAGATTTACGGACTTCGCTAACGTCATATACAAGGAGCAGGAAGACCGGAAGATGAAGAAGGATGAGGATACTTATTTTGCCAAGGGAGGCGAGATAGATAATATCATATCCAGATCCATGAAAGAATATGGCCTTACAGAAGATGATGTAGCCGAGGCTAAGAAAGAGCTGCTTAAGAAAGTAGCTGGTATTCGTCAGAAGATGGAGAAAGGTGGTAGCTCTTTATTCGATTATCTCCTTACTTTCCGTCCTGTTGAGAACAAGTACAATAATAAGGATAACACGTTTGGGTATCAACGTCAAGGTCAGGACGGTTATTATGGCGGCATTAATGCTGATGAGAGACTGGAATATTATAAGACATTCATGCCTTTGGCTTATGACGCTTATATGAGTGCGCCTAAGGCTACTGCCGCCAAAGCTCTTCAGGATGCTATATATAACACCACTGGTGGCTGGATGGGCTTGGCTACGGCGGAAAACCCGATCATCGCCAACGCGGAGGCACTTCGGGATTACACGACGCTCGTTTCTTTGGCGGTGAGGATAGTCAAGGTAATTACCCGGAAGACAAGAAGGCCGCATATCATGATAGAATGAGAGATAATAAGTTTGGTCAATATTCGTCATCTCGCCCTATGATTGGTTTGGATGTAGTTACAGAGGATCAACATAAAGCTCTTAATGACGCTGGTATCACTCATTTCAGTCAACTGTTTTCTGACAAGAATAAAGATATTGTTAATAAGATCCTTGGGAGGATATGCTTAAGATGCAGGCGTTAAGATCCATGAAAGGCATGGAAGGTCTTGACTTCATACTCGATCCCCACAAGGTGGCTCCCGGTCCCTATGAATATAGGTGACGTGGAGGATCCCGATGTTAAGCTGGATATGCCTGAGCTTATCGATGCTAGTACCCTTCCTAAGACGAATACCAATACAAATACAGGTAAGTCGGATAACAATAGGGAGGAAGAAATATAGTAGGTGGTGGTCTTGATTTTCCTGAGGTGTTCAGGATGACTCCGGATCCGTGACAACGGAAGGTCTGGAAAGGCATTACGCTCCTACCGTGGATCCGGTATTGAGATCAGCGGATCAGTATATGGTTGAAGCCAATCGTGCTTTCCAATCACAATTGGATCAGATGGGTAATGTCCCGGATTCTCAAAGAGGAGCTTTATCATCTAACCTACAGGCTATCATGAGTTCTAATATAGGTAGGTATATTAACGAGGTAGAGCAGGGCAATGTCGCTCAAAGAACTTGGGCTGATAATGTCAATTCTCAATCATGGGCGAATACTTATGACAAGAACATAGCGCAACGTCAAGCTTATCAGCAACGGATATTGCAGGGTTGGCTATTAATGACGAGAATGGGCTAGATATTTTGATAGCGTGAATGACGAGATCCAGCAGAAATGGAACACGGCTACGACCATGAACACATTAAGATCTATATTCGGGGATATCAAGATCGGTCCGAACGGGCAATTGATAGTGGATCCTCAGGGAGATGTATTGAGTTACAGGAAATTGTATCCTGCTCAGGAAGTAACTAAAGGCAAGAAAGGATAAAAGATGGCGTCACAATACAGTATATTAAGGAATTACGGTAAGTACGTATCGCCCTATAACATGGATGTCATGATGCAGGGGTATGGGATACATGCAGCAGAAGATAGATACCAATCGGCAGGCTATAAACGAGTATGCTGATTATATTATCAATTCTGACATTATAAAACCTCAGGATAGGGAATATCTTCAGAATAGGTTAAATGGATTGATACAGGATGTGAATAACGTGTATCGTAAATCTAATTTGGCTTCTGATGGTATAGCCAGAAGCATACAGGCTCGCCTTGGGGAGGCTCTGGATACCCGTGTGCTGAATGCTATTGCCGGCACTAGGGAATATAGATCTTTCTCGCGGAAGATCGAGGATATGAAACTCAATAATCCAAAGCAATATAGCGCTATAAATGAGGCTGTCGCTTTGTTGCCATTTTATGAATGGGCTAATGACGGTCAGGTTGGGACAAGGATGAATCCTATTCATTATACTCCTTATACGGATTATAATGAGGAAATGAATAAGATGATGAAAGATTTCGTTAGTCTTAATAAGGGAAAGAAGTTTTCTGTCCCTGAAATAGTGGATGGTAAACCTACCGGGAGGATGAGGGATATTACTGTTGATGAGATGAGTCAATCTCAAATTAGATCAATAGCAGCTAGGTCTATATCTCAGAATGCTAAAGCTCAGATGCAGATAGAGGGACAGTATTTAGCCATGACCAATCCTGGCATGTTTAGAGGTATGACTACTGAACAGTTTGTTAATAAATATGTTTCTGGGTTTGACGCTGAAGAGAGCGTTCTTTTAGCCAAGCTCAAAGGGGCGGAGGCCAGCCCTTCCGCTAAGGTGGCTATCGAGGCTTCGTTGCAGGAGGTTCGGGAGCAGCGCCGTGCGTTAGTGGAGGAAGCTACATCCTTTATTGGCAACAACATGAATCCTGCTAGGGCAGGGGAGTTTATTGTTCGTAATGAGTTTCTTGATGGTGTATCCGCTAGATGGTCATACAATAATTCATCAGAAAGCTATAGTGCGGATGATTATTATTTTAAAGTAAGAGATCTTGATTTCAAGGAGCGGGAGTTCTCATGGAGACAAAAATCCAAGGAAATAGATCAGAATCTTAAGCTTAGGGAGATAATGACTAAAGAAGGTGGTAACAGTCCCGGCGCTTCTTCAGGTGTTATGATTGAGCTAGAAAAAGTTCAGCCTAATGTCACTCCTGAAAATATATTTGACAATCAGTATATTCAGAATGAAAACAATATATCAACAGGAGAGAAGGATTTAATATCGTCTTTAAATCCTGTTGATTTACGAGGTATAGAGAACGATATACAAAACAATCCCTCTATATATCCAGGTGGTGTTAACAGTGAGAATATTATGGCATGGATTACCAATAACGGTGGCGGGTCTAGTTCTGTGTTATCATCACCAGAAATGGTAGGTAGGTATGAGGCTCTTATGGCGGCGAATGATAACAGGAAGAAATATAGTAAGATAATGGACGAGGAAGTAGATTATCTTACGAATGCTTTTGATGTCGCTACGAAGAATATCCTTAATGATGCTATCAAAGATCAAAACTATGTTACTGGTGGTATTGATACATATACTGATAATGGTATGGTTAACGCAAGGGATGTTGGTAAGAATGGAGCGGTTATTGGAGGAAGGGAGTATTCTCCGGAAGATGCTTTGAAAGTTTCTTCTATAGTTGGATTGATAAGCGAAAACATCAACTACACGGATAGGTCTATAGCTAATACGGAGTTGATGAGATCTTATATAAATCTGTTAAATAGATATTCGGGAGAAAATTTCACTTTGGATGATATAGATAATATAGCCAAAACTTATAGTCGTGTAGATAATCCAATAATGAATAGTGATGATGCCAATATGACTAATAGGGATAAAATGATCAAGATCATAGGTAAGAATATGTCTAGAGCTGATGGCCCTACGCTCAGAAGGGAATGGTCTTCTTCCAATGTAGGTCGTAATATAGCTAAGGCTGTTCAGGATTCTAAAACAGTCTATGAAAGAAGATATGATGAGTTTGCTCCAAGATCATGGTCATTTTCCAATTCTACCAACGCTTCTAAAGAGGATAGGCGTATGCATGCTAAATTAGAGAGTCTGCTTTTGGCGAGAGCCGGTTTCTTGAATAAAGATAAAGATAGTAGACTTAATAATTATATATTGTATGCTCGTCCTACAGATAATCCTAATACATTTGATTTGGTAGCTATGGCTGGTGGAAAGAATATCGCTACGGTTCAAGTTACTAAAGAAGAATTAGATAGTATGGGGTATAGTTTGTATGAAAGGGAAAGAAATGTGAGATCGGAAGATTATGAATCCAAGATCATTCCTGTGTCTTTTTCTGCTACAACCAATAGACCTTACCAGAAATGGGCGCAAGCTAATTCACTTGGCGCTTTCGCTACTATCGAGAATGCGGCTGAGGAGGCTTCTAGGATGGTTGATAAGTACAATATTCAGAACAATGAACTAGCTACATCAGAGCTTAATAAAAGAGCTATTAGGATTATTAATACGGTTTTAAGAAATTACAAATCGTATGATATTAAAGCCAAGGGCTTTCCTGGAGGGGTTGAAGTTGGTATTTATTTCCATGGTCAAGCAAAGACTGGGACACCGCTTAAGGTATTAGAGTATAATACTGATTATGCTGATAATATTATGAAAATTATAAATATGTGTCCTCAGATGTATCTTACTCAAGCTGTGGTTGAGGCTATTAATAAGGATGTTATTGTAAAGGGTAGGGATATTAATGAACAGCATTCTGACCTTAGCAATATTCTTTCGGTGTTGGATAAAGAGACCATAGATAAAATAGATGGTAAAAATGAACAGCAACAATAATAATGATATGGGGAATGTGATGAGGGATCAGGGATATTATGTTCCGACTCCATCCATTCCATCCCCTATGCTTTCTGGGGACAATATTTCTTCTATTCCTGTTCCTGTCGGGATGAGTAGTTCTTCGGATATGGATAATGATGTTTTATCCAGAGAAGGAAGAAGCATACCGTCATTGGTTGAGGGTATAAAAAAATCTGTAGAGACATCTTATCATGATGACGTAAAGGCCAGAAACTCGCTTTTCCAGATGATAAATGAGGTAGGTATACCTAAGGGTAATTATGATATAACTGGGAGCAGGATCAATCTTCGTGATTCAAGATATAGGTTATCAACAGGTGAGTGGATTCCTAAATATGAGAATTATATCAATAATATAGATAATGACGATCGTCTATCGAGAAGTCAAAGTGGTTGGGAGAAGACTTATAGAGGATTAGGTAAGTTTATTTATAAGTCTGCTTTGTATGGAATAGGTGGAGTGGGCCAGTCTGTTTATGGATTAAAGGAGCTTGTTACAAAAGGAACGTTATCAGCTATGTATGATAACAGTTTTGCCAGATGGTTGGATGATATGGATAAGCGTGGTGATTATACGCTTAATCATTATTACAGTAAGGAGGAGCGAGACGCCGGATTTCTTAAAAGTATGTTTACGACCAATTTCTGGACAAACGATCTTTTGTCGGGGGCTGCATTTACGGCTGGTGCTATCTTGTCGTCTTATGCTTTCGCTGGTGCCGGTCTTATGAATGCTGCCCGTATGGGGGCTAGGGTAGGAGCGACTGTCGCTGGATTAGGTAGAGCCGCTTCCGCCACGAAGAGCGGGTTTAACTCCATGCTAAGGGCCGCCCGCATAGGACGAGGCATAGGTAAGGGGTTGGACAACCTGACCTTTATTGGTACGTCAACGCTTTGGGAGGCTTCGGTAGAGTCAAGAAGCGGATTGATGGAATCTGAGGAAAACTTCAAGCAGGCTTACAGAAACGCTTATGGTAGAGAAGCCTCGTATGAGGAGCTTATGAGGTTCAGAAATGACAACGTCGATGCCGCCAATACTATATTTGCCGCTAATATCGGTATTCTTACATTGTCTAGCATAGCTATGTACGGCGATATGTTCGGCATGGATCTTGGCGTGGATAAGTTCATAAAACGCAATATATTTGGCGTAGGCGCCGAGAGGATGGATAACGGGACATTAAGGGCCATAACGCCTAAGAAATGGCAGAAAATAGCCGGGAATACGTTCAATATCATCAAACGTCCGGTATCTGAGGGTCTGTATGAGGAAGGTCTTCAGGGAGTGGCTAGCAAATCCGCCGAGGATTGGGTAGAATCAAGATACAATCCTATGGCTATCCGGCAGAATATAGGCTATATGGAGGCTATAAAGAACGGGTTCAAGGAGACTTACGGATCTAATCAGGGATGGAAGGAAATCGGCATCGGTATGATTATCGGATCGGTTATGGGAGGAAAAACTATTGGTGGTATAAAGGAATGGAGCCAAGACATGTCCCGGAACAAGGGGATGGTGGAGGCCTACAACACCAATGCCGGCGCCTTGACTACCGCCGCTATCCGTGCTATTCGTGGCAGTATGGCTCTTAACGCTCAATTATCAGGCTTAAGTACGGATAATAACGCTGACGATATACCTAATTCTAGAATCATAGATAAGACTTTTAGTGATGCCGTATTCAACCGTCTTCGTTATGATCAGGAAATGGGGATGTTAGATGATACTAAGGAGAATTTTAGGACGGTAGTTGAGTCTATACCTAATAGCGATATCGCTTCCGATATGAATATGACGGATGAGCAGGTCAATGAGTATAAGTCCAATCTTATTGGCGAGTTTAATAAGAAGGTTGATAATTTTACTATGGCCAGCAGATTTGCCGACTCCCTTACCGATGGTATATTCAATAGATCATTTAACACCTACATCTCTAACATGGCTTATAATGGTCTTGAGGCTAAGGATAATTTGGATGATATCACCAATCAGTTAAATAGGATATACAAGACGGATATAGGTACTTCCCTTGACATATATCCCCATCTTAATCCCGATTCTAAGAAAGCCCTTGATGATCTTCGGAAGCTTACGGATGATATACATAAGATGGAGAATGATATTTTAAAACTTCAGCAAAATATCGCATCGAAGGAGGCAATTGAATCTGATAAGGCTAAGTTGGCTGAGGAGAATGATAGGCTTCTTAAATTGACAGAGGAAAGAATTGCCTTGGAGAGGAAATTGGCTACATTGGTTAATTCTGAGGTAGATATATCTAAGCTATTCTTGAATAGCGATGACTCGAAGATCAGTGCCGCTGATCTTATGGCGGCCTACGAGACTATAATTGATTTTGAGAATATCGTATCCACTCGTGGGGTTGAGAATCATAAGGAGGCCATGGCGTTGCTCAGCGAGTATCGTCACAATCTTGTAGCCTACAAGAATATAAATGAGTCTCTTCGTCGTATGCGTGACAGAAGATTCATCCGGGCGCAGGAGCGCGGGTTCATGAAGATATTATCGAACATATGGGGTAAGACTTATGAGGAGGATGATAGCAAGTATGATTTCAGGAATACTGATAATCCTGATGCCAATGATCTTTACGCCAACGACCAAGCTATAGACAAGGCTTACCAAGATGGTCTTATAGGGGAGGATGAGGCATTTATGTTCAAGACATATAATCATATGATAGCCAGATCTATGGAGAACGAGATTAAGACCGATGAAGGTAATATAGTCGAGAGGGTTCCTGATGATGAGGATATCATAAATCCTTCTGAAGATAGAATCAATAATATAGCTATAAAGATATGGAACGGTAATGAGGATGTCTTATCTCCTAGGGAGAGACAGATATATGATAATAACAAGCCTCGTGTCGATAGTCTAGTTAGCGGGTTTGGGGATAATCCTATTTCAAGGATCAATAAGGCTAGATCGATAATAGATAGATTGAAGATCCATGATAATATTTATGATAATATCAAGGACGCTGTTGATGATATTGTAGATATGAATATCAATGGTCTTGATCAGGATCAGACCAAAGAAGCTATAAAGACTTATAATGATCTTATGAATGAGGCTGACAATGGCAATGAGATTGATCAGGATAAGCTTAATGAGGCTATTGATATTATCAATAATTATTCCGATGGGCCTCTTCTTCAATTCGTGGAATGGATGAGGTTGTATGATAACGGAAGTATAGCTGTCAAGGATTACGATAAATCCATACCTATGGGTGATGTCCTCACAGAGAGCGAACCCGGGACATCCACCGGCAGGACGGAAGTTAACGCCGCCCAGAATCCGGTGGTGTTGATGAAGCTCAGAAGAGAGATCGGTGGGGTTATGTATTATGAAGTTGGCGGAATGAGACTTGACAGGTTTATGGACAGTCTTGGGCTTAAAAGATCTGATGCCACTGATACTGATAATGGAAGGGTGATGGATTTCACCAACGGAACCGACATATTTACTGTTATAGAGTCAGATAACCACTCAAGATGGATGATTAGCGAGGATGACGCTCAGGCTTTCGAGAACGCTACCGGTGTCATACTGGGGCGGCAGACCGCCTTATCGACCTCCAACTGGTTCATGGTGTATCGCAAGGGGCAGGATGGGTCTATTGTCCCTTATTATACGGGTGATACGTTTGGGTCTAATAACGAGTCGGTGAATCAGGAAGCAGCGGCTAGCCTTCGCAAGGTGATATGGTAAGGTTTAAGATGGATATGTCAGATCCATACACCAAGGGACTGTATGATAAATACAATAGCCTTAACGCCGTTGATCCTAATTCTGATGAGACTAAGTCGGCTTACAGAGAGCTGGTTGATAATATGGTTATTAAGATCGTGGATAGTGATGGTAATTTTGTCTCGGTGCTAAAAGCCAATGATCCAGACTCAAAGAGTGACGCTGATTTAAGGAGTATGGCCTTTGAGTTGTATAGGGATAATGTGGGATCTGTCGCTGGCGAGATTGATATACCGTTCGTAGGCGCAGTCACCAGTGTTTTGCCAGGAAGACCTAATTTTAGCATAAGTGATGATAATGGTACGTTGATGGTATCCGAAATGACTTTACCAATGAGACGGTTGGTAAGGTCGAGAGCGTAGGATATATAGAGAACGGGAGGTTACGATGAGAGATAATATTAAGTATAACATATTCCGTTCTGTACGGCTATCGTTAGGGACAAGTATGGTAATTATAAAATTCGCGTATCCCGGTTGTAGTTATAAAGACAGAAATGGAAGAAATTACCTGTACCCCGTAAGATTGAAAAATCAGGATATATCATCATTCTCATCCATGATCGGATCGATGGCTGATAGGATTATGGAAGGTCTAGGCGGAGGCGTAAGTATTGATGATATAATGGATCTTAATAACGCTATAGCCAGATCGGGTTGGATAATAAGACATATATGATTCCGTTGACGGGAGACGTGGATGTTATCAAGAAACGGCTAGGGGCTGTCAAGGAAGCGGCTAGTAAGATGCCTATGACTACTGACGTAAGAGGGTGGATAGGCGATTCCAGGACTAAGGAGGATATTTTGATGAATGACGTTACGATCAACATCGATCTTAATAACGATCCTTTCATAGCCCCTAAGTTCAGGATGAGTATCAGGAGGGATGAGACGTTCTTCGAGGAGGTTGTGACCCCGTTCGGCAGCCCGTCTGACCTCCAATCGGGGTCCGCCTCGCCCGCGAAGGCTGCTGAGGATAGGTCTTTGGTTTCCGACGGTAACGTAGTATCCGGAGAAAATGAGGCGGAAAATCCTTGCTAAATTAAATATCTTGACTTATCTTTGCGGTGTCAGTCCATCACCTGACGAGTAAGATATTTAAAAGTTGGTCCCTGTCGGGTGTGTGATGGCCCCGGTGGACTCTTTATATTATGCAATTAGATGCCTTTTACATCGGAAGATCATGCAAGACCTACGCATCCAGCGAGTAAAGGTCTTGATGATGCTATACACCAGTAACTATTTTGTCAAGGTCAGACAAAAGCAGTTGCTTGATCATACATACGCATTAAGCAGGGATCAGGCTTTTGACTATATGACTGAGTTCAATAAAAGGCTTAGTGATAAGGTTGGTATAAAATGTACGATGGATATCCTTCTACCTACCGATGATGATAATGCTAACATCATAATCGAGCACAATGGCATCATCAAGAAGCTGATGAGAGAGGCCGAGAAACTAGAACTTGATACCGATGCTATCAAAGCCATGATGCGTGATCTTCTTAATGAGTTGAAGGATGATATTGATCTTAATATCCTGATATTTGACGTAAGCCAGTTGCTTATAAAATACAATCTATTTAGGTTGGAGGCTATAACCGAGCAGGAGTTCAAGGACTCTTTTGTCAGAATGGATAGCAGGAATATGGAGATAAAGAAACTAACTTTATCTGATATCAAGAAGGTGGTGATGATGATGGAGGATAGGTATGATTATGCATTGTATATGACAGAGGAATATAATTGATTACATTTTCATTAATAAGGTAATAGAGAATAGATTTCTGAGACTTTATATGAATTTATCAAGTCTTTTAGTCTATTCTCTTGTAAAAACGAAGGATCAAATACTATAAAGTTCATAATTTTGATGTGCGTTTAGCAAGATTATCTAATCTATTATGTTTAGATGGAAACAAAAGATTATTCAAATCTTATACTGTTACCAATTTTATAAAATCCTGTATTGAAGTGAGGTTATACACTTGGAATAATTCCGTATGCCTCTTGCAATTTGTTCTTTGCAGACTTCCAGCCTATGCCATCTGTAATCCAAACAAACTCAAAGCCCTCAACGGGTTTATTTTCGGTGCAATGTCAGAGTATGAACGTGCTACCTCATTCAGCTTTGAACCACCGCCACTATAAAAGTTAACTTCAATCAGATAAACTTTTGATGAGGTCTCGACAACAAAATCAAAACGCTTTTCATCATCTCCCAACACATCTGTAATTGCAGACCATTCTCTCGAATACACTTCTTGTCTGAAAGGAATGCCAGCATTAGTAAAAATGTTTGCAACCGTATTCTCCATAACGTGTCCGCTTCTGTTCTTTCTTGCATTCGTGTCCAATTCAGTTTCAATGCCAAAGACATAATCCACAAGATTCTTTACTTTCTGGTTTTGAAGGACATCACCAAGTCCTGTTTCTGTCAAGAATGTCATAACAGAATCCACGGAAGAGAACATGCTTTCCAAAGGAACGCAGTTTCCGACAGAATCAAGTATCTTTTTCTTGTCACGAGTGCGAACTGCCACCAATATGTCCATAACGGAAAAGGCATTCTTATCCCTGCTCCATATTGTTTCGACACTTTTGCGTAAGTCAGATGCGCCAATGAGACTATTAAGCATACACAGGCTCAACTTTATATCCTCCACGTTCTGTGAGATCTTTTCAAAGTCACAGAAGAAGTCCAATGTTTGGTTTGTCTCTTTGAGTTGAGACATGAATTTATCGAAATTTTTAAGCATAAGCTTTCTGTTTTACAGCCACATATTGTGGCTTGTGGTTGTTAATATCGTTCATTTGCCAATCTTTTGTGTTGCGGTAACTATGAACCAGCAGTTCGGAAATCTTTCCTCTCTTTGCTCCGTTCGCATTCACATTACGAGAAGCCATAACTCTGTCGATGTAATAATCTGCATACAGAATATCGAAGAAGTTATCTGCTTCGTTCTTTCCTTTGCAATCAGAATTACTCAACATAAAATTATGCCCATCAGCCACCACTTTGTCACAGAACTCCTTCAGCCTGACTTGTGAATCATCATTGAAGGCTTCTTTTGTATAGTCATTAAAACTTGAAGTATCACTCAGAGGACGGTAAGGAGGGTCAAAATAGAACAAAGTTTTACCTTGTGCATAGAGCAAAGTTTTCTCAAAATCACCCTCCAAGATTTCCACTCGTTTCAATAACTCACTATCTGCCCTAAGTGTATCTTCATCACAAATCTGTGGTTGCATATACTTTCCGCAAGGAACATTAAACAAACCTTTCTTGTTTACACGATATAAACCGTTGAAGCAAGTGCGATTAAGAAAGAAGAACTTTGCCGTATTCTCTATCGGGTCAAGGTTCTTCTCATTGTAGCGTTGGCGTACTGCCATAAACATCTCACGTTTCGCTTCCATATCTTGCAAAGCGTAATATTGGGCTTGAATATCCTGCAATGCAGGAATCAATTCTTCCACATTGTCACGTACAGTTCTATAACATGTAGCCAAATCGCTGTTAATATCGTTGATCACAGCACGTTTGATATTTGGATGCTGTTGCAGCATGTAGAACAACATAGCACCACCGCCAACGAATGGTTCTATGTATGTCGCATTTTCCCAATTATCAAAGTCAGCTGGGAGTTTTGCTTCCAGTTGTTCAATGAGTTGTCCTTTACCACCAACCCATTTGATGAATGGTTTTGCTTTTGAATTCATTATTAGTCATTTTATGCTAATGATTTTCAATCATAAGCGGTATTACTTTTTGTTTTATTGATAAGCTGACGAACATCAACATCCAATAGAGCAGCTACCTTGGTCAATGTTACTAAATCTGGTTGTGAGGTATTGGTGCACCATTTTGAGATTGTTGCAGGATCTTTCCTTAATTGCTCGGACAACCATTTGCTTGTCCGCTTCTTCTCTACCAACACGACTTTTATGCGATTTACATCTTTCATCTTTTATCTTTATTATTGCGTTCAGCGCAAAGATAATGGAATATTTTTGGAATCAGATTGTTTTTGTTGCACTTTTATTGTTATTTAGCATATCAGTCGGAGAAAAATAAAAATTAAATTGTATCTTTGCATCGAGAAATAAAGAGTTGTTTGACAAGCATACTTATGCACGATGCAGAATTTAGAACTATTGCCAAATCATTACCTCTATTGAGGTGAGAAACTCATAAAATGCTCATTTTAAGCTATTCTGTATAAATTAGCGGAATTTTTTGTAAAAATATATCCTGTTTGTAGTTTCAAAATAAGGTCTTATATTTGCGGTGTCTATCCGTTGCTAGACCAGAAGAAGATATTAACTCGCCTAGACGTAGGCGATAGATGAGAGTCATCAGTGGAGTAACGGACGCTGGTGGCTCTCGTTGTTTTTATATTATGAGTGAATTATCTGAGATTTTTAGTTATGATGGAAATGAGGTGACTTTTAAGACGATCAATGGAACGACTTATATTAATGCCACAGAGATGGCTAAACACTTCAATAGAAGACCAAATGATTATTTATCGCTAACATCTGCAAATGAGCTGGTTAGTGCAATTACCAGAAAAACTGGTAAATCTGAAAATCAGTTAGTTATAAAGAAGACTGGAATGCCAGCTTTTGGAGGTGGAGTATGGCTGCATGAAGATATAGCTATAGATTTTGCTCAATGGCTTAGTATAGATTTTAAGTTATGGTGTGCAGACAAGATAAAGGAACTTCTATTGAAAGGGCATACATCAATAAATAGGAATAACTCTGATATAAGCAGAAACGATCTTCCATCTGATTATATAGAGGCATTAGAGGCGTTACTTAAATCTGAAAAGGAGAAAAAGGCATTAGCTGAGGCGAAGAAAGCTGCAGAGGAAGCCAAAAGGATATCTGATAATATTATCAAAGAACAGGCTCCTATGGTTGAGTTCGCTAAGACAGCCGAAATAGCCCAAGAGACAGATATGTTGATCAGAGAGGTTCGGGAGAAGTTGGAGGCTCATGGTTATGATATAGCGGAGAAGAATCTTCGTATATTGCTTGAGGATAATAAGTTCTTCGCTAAGACCGGTAAGAGGTGGTTGCTTTCCCAAAGGATGATAGATCGTGGTTATGCTCGTTACAGATATCGTGATGACGATGAGTTTTATGGAACTAACACTGTTTATGTAACTCCTAAGGGATTCCAGTGGATCGTGTCTAAGATATCTAGGGAATGGATGCCTAGGTTCTTGGAATTAAAAGGCAGGGTTCTCAGTAGATCAGATAAGGATATTTTCGCTAAACGATAAACTCCATTTTTTATAATTTAGGATTGAGTTTTTGCCTGTCCGTGAGGATCGGCAAAAAGATTTGTACTTTTCGGAGAAACATAAGGTTTGTTATTATTGTTATTTGGCTCCCGTCCGCTCGTGAGAGTAGGCGGGATTTTTTATATCTTTGTGTCAAAACGATTTAGCAATGGGAAGATCTTGTTATGTGATAAAAAATAAGGAGGGTGGGGTAGATAATGTCCTTGCCCCTAACAACCAACCATCCGGATTATACCAAAGGGCGATGGAGGTGCTGGGCGACCAGAAGCAGGCCTTATCGGTCTGGGGTACGGCCTACTCCCCCGACTTCGTGTCTTTCTTTGGCGATTGGATGTCCATGCCATCGGAATATGACCTAGATAGTAACGGGGAACCTAGGTATGATGATGTCATGTCCTTTATCAAGCGGAAGAACTATTTCGCCGGCAATTTCATGGCCGATGAGGTTAAGGATATTAATAATACTCTTACTTCCTTGGGTGTTGATAATATCAATGATCTTAATGATATGATCGTATCTAACTTCCTTTCCGGCGGTGATATATTCCTCAATAGGTACAATCTTGAGCGATCTGGGATGTATGACGCTGATGAGATTGATAATATCATGACTAACCGATCGGAGTATGAGCGGGTAAGGGATATGATGAGGAGGATTGTCGATTTTATGTCTGACGGGGATCTTAATGAGAAGGATATGTATTTCCTGTCCTCCGAGTCAGGCCTTGGTGATGATTATATGATATATGAGGATACATATGACTCGTTAGGAAAGAGAAGGGGCTTGAATCCAATAGAGGTAAGGGATACGATCATGAAGGCGGTAGGCGGTATCAGTGACCGCCGGGAGTTCGATCAGGCTTTCGCCTCCATCCCATACCCTTCCTTGGCACTCCGGTATCAGGAGGATCAGGATTACGCGGATCGGATGTATGACACGTATCGTAATATGACCCGTATGGAGGTTCGGAGTCAGGACGGAAATACGATTACCGACTCGTACTTCAATAGTGCCATACCGTATATCAGTATGCCTAAGGATATGAAGGGTCTAAGGGATAAGGTTGGGGAGATAATCGATATGGATGATTTTAAGGACATCAAGGACGTTGCCGGACGTCTGCATGACATAGCCATGGATCTTGCCGACATGGGTGTGGATATAAGCGAGGCGATCAGCGATGAGATGATTATATCCAGACCGGAGGATATCCGTGATCTTATGGCGTCGCTGGACGTCATGTTGTCTTCCATACAGGCCGGCAATTCGGTATACGATAGCTTTATCTCCGATCTTGATAGGATAACAGGAAAAGGGAACCCGATATACGAGGTTCAGGATACTTATTCTACTGGGGATAGGATGGTGTATGTAAGGTCCGGGAATACATCCCCTTCCGATATGTATGATAGGAGCATGTTGTATATGGGTAGGAATACGTACCATAACACGGCTCCGATAACCGACACCGATCAGGCCTATGAGATGTTGGCCGATATCGGGATAGAGCGACCCTCGTACTTGCCGGCTGGCGTGGTCCCCGCCGGGGCTTCCCGTTCCGATATTGGCGTGGTTAAGGATAACATAAAGAAGCTAGTTATGTCCAACATCTCATCCTCGAATACCGAGAACATGATCCTTACCAGATTGATATACCAGCATCCAGTTACCCCTGAGATGGATGATGCCGATATCGATCGGGAGTTCAGGAGATACGAGGCTAGGCAGGGAAAGGATCGGGATTTTATCAAATCCTGTACCTCGTTGAGGAAGATCCAGATCAAGGAAAGGTTAAAAAAATCGGATTTATATAATAATGTCTTACGTTTCCTTGATTTTAATGGATTTTATAATGTATCTTTGAACCACCATGACAGAGGTACGTTAAAAAGCATGGAGATGTCGTTGCCGGAAGGTCAGGTAAGGGATCTTCTGTTTGACGTGGCTATCGAGTCCGGTGACAGTAGCATGAGAGACCTTTTCTATCTGGATGGTCAGGATAGGATGATGGATGTCGGGTTTTACAGGTATCTGTACCAAAGGAATCCGGGCCTGCTCCGGGAGGTCAACGGCGGCGTCGAGGCTAGATCGGACGGTTCGTTCTTGGCTCGTGGGAGGTATGATGATTTCGTGTCATTCCAATCCGGTTTATATGAGAAGGTAGGTGAGACGGTTGATGGTGCGATATACAGGTTCGTTGATGATCTTATATACTCCGATCCATCATCATATCAAGAAAACATGGTACGAAGGATGGGTGACGTTACGGTAAGGAGTGACGATAACCGCCTGTCAAGGATAGAGGATGATCCCTCATCCAGTAAGATAGTTAATGAATACACTGCTAATACAAATAAGTTGATGCGAGATTTTTCGTGTAGTTAATCTCTCTTTGACGTCGTGAGACGTTTTCTTTCGAGCATTGAAACATTGGATTTTATAGATTTGCGATGAATCCGGGTCGTAGTGATGCGCTCCGGATTTTTTGTCTCTCGTCAGTCGTTATTAATACCATTTACAAGACATGACGTACTTTGATGATGACACATATCACGATTTTAGGGCTGTTAATTTTTGAACTTTGTAACGCCCGCCATCAGGTGGGGTTATTATTAATTCAAAAATAAATAGACATGGGTACAAGTGGAGACAAAATCGTTTTGTTAGACGGTATGGGTTCCGGTAGTGGAAGCGCCACTAACGGTTTATTATCTATGATTCCGGGTATGTTCGCCAATTTGATAGGCGGAAATAAGATGGATCCGAACTTGGTAGCGGCTTTGATGAACGGTCGTAACAACCAAGACGGTTTCGGCGGGGCTAACGGTTGGTGGTTGTGGATCATCGTCCTGTTCTGGTTATGGGGTGGCCGTGGCTTTGGCAATGGTTTTGGCAATGGTAATGAGTGTTGCGCTAATGGTCTTCCAGCTCAATTGAATAACGACTATGGTCGTGAGTTACTGATGCAGGCTATCCAAGGTAACAGAAGCGCTATCGATCAGATCGCTAACGCCTTGAACTGTACTACCACTCAATTGCAAAGCGCTATCTGTAACGTACAAGGCGCTATCGATAAGGTAGCTGGTCAGGTAGGTATGACCTCTCAGGCTGTTATTAACGCCGTACAGCAACAAGGTTGTGAGATCGGTAATCAAATTAGCTCTTGCTGCTGCAATTTGAGTTCTTTGATCAACCAAAGCACTTGCCAGACTCAGCAGATGATCAACAATCAAGGTTATGAGAATCGTCTTGAGACATTGAATCAGACTAACACATTACAAAACACTATTAATCAAGGATTGACGAACAATCGTGAGCAAGCCACGAGTCGGTTCAATATCTTGAGCGCTAAGATTGATGCTCAAACAACCTTGATTAATGATAAATTCTGTCAATTGGAAATGCGTGAGATGCAGAATACGATCAATCAGTTGCGTGATGAAAGGTCGGCTTACCAAGCCTCCGCGTTGACTCAGCAACAGACTCAGAATTTGATCAACCAGTTGAGACCTACCCCTGTGCCGGCTTATCCTTCATGCTCTCCTTACCAGACTTATGGATGGGGTCAAGCATTTTATGGAGGTAATTACGGATGTGGGTGCAACAATGGATGCTGCAACAACGGAAACGCCGCTATTTAACTCTATAAAGGAAGGAGGCTATTATGGCTTGTGTTTCTAAAATAGGGTCTCTTTATGAGTTGGTCACGAAGAACGTGGTAGTGACTACTACCAACACCATCTTCGGCATCAACCCAAGGATATGGCTGTCCTTGCCATGCGAGGGCCTTCTGCTGCTGAAAATCCGGCAGGTGGTTCCGACAACAGGCGAGACATTGCCAGTACAGATAGCTATTCCAGCGAACAGCACCGTATCCACGGTAGGTGATGACACATGCTGCCCGGTAACCGGCGTGGCTGTGGTGAACCCGATCAACGTGGCTGTGACCGGAGCGGCTATGGTTAACAACACCGAACGCCTTGTTTATTTCAACAAGGTAAGGGGTGTATTGAGGCTCATGGATTGCTGTGTGCCTACAACTTCCGCCTCGGCGTCGGAGACGACTGTTGATGAGGAATAGGTTAGATTGGATGTCTAATGGGAGGGTATTCCCTCCCGCTTAAAAATCGAGATATGTTTAGAGACTTAAAGAAAGGATTTCAAGTATATACGCTGGATACGTCCGATGTTCCGGTGTTCAGGATGGGGAATGTGGTTAACGTGTCCGAGCCTAGGTTCCAGCAACCCCAGATGGGCCAGATGGGGCAATATCAGCAACTACAGGATAGGGTGATAGACCTTACCGTGGAGATAAACGGGTCTTCCATGACCTATGTCGTACCGGAGAGCAGGGATGTCGCTATGTCCAATAACATAACTTTGGCCTGCTCGGTCGATCCGATCATGAACCAGCTTAACGCCGCTAAGAGAACCAGCTCCGATATTCTCGATAGTATCGATAAGCATAGGAGGACGCTAGAGGCTTGTGATTCGATCCTTGAGGAAATCAATCCGGCTTTTAAGCAGACTAAGGATCAAGACCGGAAGATCAAGAATCTTGAGGAGAAAGTCGATAGGATGGGATCCTCTTTCGATGAGCTAAAAGAGTTGTTAATTAAAAAATTAGGTTAAGATGAGAGTTATAGATTTAGGCGGCGGTCACGATGAGGACTACAATGACGAGATCTACGATCGTAGAGGCGGCCGTGGACGTAGCAGACGTTCGGATGGAACTTACATGGGTTATGGTGGCGGAATATACGACCATTATGGCAAGGAGCATGACGGTAGGATGGATGAGCTAGAACGCCGTGAGCGTGATCTTGAAAGACGTGAGAGGGAGCTGGAACGTGACGAGCGTGAGCTTGAGAAGCGAGAGACTCCATGAACGTGAGGACGAGATGTATCGCAGGGGATGGTTCGGTGGCGCGGCATCCGTGACGAGTACGAAGGTACTGAACCGTATATGCGCAGGGGACGCAGGAGTCGTTACTACTGAGGAGCAGACGCCGATGACCCGGATTATAAGCGGTATATAGACACTCATGGATATCACTTTTCCAAGGAGCTGGCTAGGAAGCCGCTGACAAGATGCTTAATGCCGACGGGTCCAAGAAGATGGACGATGGAGGACGCTAAGCAGATGTTCGATAAATGCGGGGCCAAGAAACCTGATAACGCCACTTGGGGAGATATCCAATACCTGTTCGCTATGTTCTATAGCGACTACTTTCCTAAGGTATTGGATTGCGACCAGAAAATAGTCAAGGCTGTCTTGGCTTATCTGGAAGACCCTGACGCCCCGGAAGGGACGGCGTTCGTAAGGTATCTGGCGGTGCGGTGCTTCGTCGGTGACACAATCAAATGGAGTGATATGATTTAGTTTGATACAACGTTGGAGAACCCTGTCGGCAATAGAATACCGATAGGGTTTCTTTTTGACCGTATCTTTATTATGATTACATTTGTTCGAGGTAGATCTTTTGTTCATAGGTAGGGCGGGCGGGAATGGAAAAGGATATCCTCAATATTGAAAGTGTTTTTAAAATGAGATTGGTATATAAGTTTAACATAGGGAAAAATGAAGAGTTGTCTAGATTATGCAAGATTAGTAATAATTTGTATAATCAAGCTCTTTATATTTTTAGAGAAACTTTATCAAAAGAAGATAAGTGGTTGTCTTATTGTGAGTTAAACAATATACTTATTAAAACAAAGAATCTTGATGGAGAGGTAAATTATAAGCTTTTGATAGTGGGTTGCTGTTCAATCCGGTTAGGGTAAGAAGTGTGTTTCCTAGAGAATGTCTACTTCTAAACTAATAAAAATGTAATATTTTTATATATTTAAAACATTTTAAGGTATGGCTAAAGGACATTATTGGATAGAGCCTGTGGATCAGACGTTGAATGATTTCCAGTTTTATAAGGCACGTATCGTAGGCGATCCTGAATATGACGAGAAACATCATCGTGTTATATTGAGGACTGATAAGTATTTCCCTGTCGGAAGTATCTTCCATGTCTTAAAAGACCCAGAGATGTTTGTTATAGAGAGGAAGTTTAAGACATGGGGGAATAAGTATGTCGTTAAGCCTTGTGAGGGTGAATGGGAATGGGATTCTGTCCAGAAACTTAAAGACAAGGCTATTATATTCCGTAGCGGATTCCTGCACGGGGACGGCAGTTTCTGACACTTACCCGTATCCCCCCCTCCCCTCGATTTCTTGGTATTTATGTATATAACTATATTTGAGCAAAAAATAAGTGTAATATGGCAGATTTTCAAGGTAAATACAATGGTGATCAGATAGAGCAGCTTTTGGATAAGGCTAATGATATTGATCTTACCAAATATGCTCTTAAGACGGATAATGCCCCTACCGCCACGAAATTACAGGCGGCTAGGACCATAGCGCTGTCCGGGGCTGTTACCGGTAGTGTCTCATCGGACTTCGGAAGCAACGTAACTATCTCCACGACATTGGCTAATTTTGATGCCTCTAAGATCGCGTCCGGAACCATCAGCATAGATAGGTTACCTAAGGCGGCTTTGGAGAGATTGATCGTGGTGGCTGACGATACGGCTAGATTCGCCCTTACCACCGCTACGGTTCAAAGCGGTGATACGGTAAAGGTCACGTCTACAGGTAAGATGTATCTGATAAAAGACGAGTCTAAATTAAACAGTAAGGATGGGTATGAGCCTTACACGGCCAGTCAGGCTTCCTCCGTGCCTTGGTCCGGGGTTACGGGCAAACCAAGTACCTTCACCCCTCCCACGTCCTCCGCTACCGTTCTTGGCGGTATTAAGGTAGGATATACGACTTCCGGGAAGAACTATAAGGTACAGCTGGATTCGTCCGGCAATGCTTACGTTAACGTTCCGTGGACGGATAATAACACAACGTATAATGAAGCCACGGCCGACACCTTAGGATTGGTTAAGATCGGCTATGCTTCTAATGGAAAGAACTACGCTGTGCTATTGGCTAATGGCAAGATGTACGTCAATGTCCCTTGGACTGACAGTAACACGACTTATACCCAAGCTACAAGCGATAATCTGGGTCTTGTTAAGATCGGGTATTCAGCTAACGGAAAGAATTACCCGGTAGCTCTTGACGGAAATGGTAAGATGTATGTGAGTGTTCCGTGGACGGATACCAACACGACATACACCAATATGGGAGCCGCTTCTGCCTCAGCGGCGGGAAAGGCAGGTTTGGTCCCCGCACCTGCCGCCGGAGCGCAAGCCAAGTATCTTCGTGGTGATGGGACATGGCAAACTCCTCCTAACACCACATATAGTAACATGGGAGGAGCAACGTCCTCAGCCGCAGGATCGGCGGGATTGGTACCCGCTCCGGCCGCCGGCAAGCAAGCCTCCTTCCTTCGTGGCGATGGTACGTGGGTGATTCCGACAAATACCACATACGCCAAGGCCAATACCACAACCTTAGGATTGGTGATGATCGGATATGCTGAGAATGGTAAGAATTATCCGGTAGAGCTGGATAGTAGTGGTAAGATGTATGTCAACGTGCCTTGGACGGATACTAATACAACGTATGGTGTTGTAGGAGCTAATGGGTCCACAGGATTGGTCAAGAACGGCAGTACCGTGACAAGCGCTTCCGGCTATACCGCCTGTCCTATTGTCGGTGGTATCCCCTATTATAAGGATACGAATACTACCTACGCCAATATGAAGGCGGCTACGGCCTCGGCGGCTGGTGCTGCGGGATTAGTTCCGGCTCCTGCCGCTGGTAAGCAGACGTCCTTTCTTCGTGGTGACGGGACATGGGTCGTACCTACCAATACCACATACGGATTGGCCTCTACTACGGCTAACGGCTTGTTGAGACAGCTTAATGGCAGTACATCCAGTTTCATGCGTGGAGATGGCACTTGGGCTACACCTCCTAACACGACATATGCCGTGGCCAATGAGTCTACTAACGGTTTGATGGCGGCCGCCGATAAGAAGACCATGAACAGGCTTATAGGGGTTAATACGGTCACGACATTAGCTAACCTGCCTATTAGCAAGAGAAGTATCACGGCTACGTTATCAGCCGCTACCACCCTATCCGTGCAGTCAGGGATGCAGATAGGGGAGGAGCTGATGATCAGGTGCGTCCCGTCAGCGGCCTTCACGCAGGCTATACCCAACTCCGGGGCTTATGTAAGCATGAGTGGTACTTCTATAACCACTACGGCTAACAAGCCTTTCGAGATAAATATCTGGTGTTACGCTTCAGATAAGTATAGTATCGCCGTTAAAGAACAAGATTAATGATATAAGATATGAGCTACGTATATATAAACAGGGAAATATATCCCAATCAATTAGTTCAGGACGATCCGCTTGATGATAATTACGCCAAGGGCTATAGTTATGATGATTACATTAACGGGAATCCCGCCCCATGGATAGAGCTTGGGGAGGAGCAATTGGCGTTCAAGGAGGCTAATCCTAAAGCTACGGTTAAGGAGATTATCGAGGCTAAATTGGATGACTCAAGGCTTCTTAATGAGGAGAAATCGGCTAAGTATGAGGAGATCAGGACTTATGAGAATGAGAATCTTCATGAGTTTTTCTTGGATGACCAAAATATCTATATCCCTGAATATGATAGGCGTAACGCTTTGGCTGATGGGGCTATAGCTGGTAAGATAACGATCATGGGTCTGAAGTTTGATATGACGGAAGGCAAGATCTTGATCGGGATGATGGATAAGTATGATAATGACCTGATGTCGACGTTAGGAGCCAAACAGAGGGAAGTAAGCTTAGCCACTACCGTAGAGCAGGTGAGGGCTATTGACGCTCAGTCCGGCTATCCAGATAAGGTAAATATCACCATGACTTATGTCCGGCAACAGGCAAAGGAGAAAGATGCCTCCGATCCTCAGGAGGTGGCTGTCAGATTCTCCAGAATGGTGGTTAATAACAAGGCTATATCTTTATCCCCTAACGAGAAATTGGATGTTAAGGTCCTATTCCTATATGGGGACAAGAAGGGCGGAGTTCGGGCTGTCGGTGGATGCCGGATTCTGCCTCAGGGTGGTTAAGGACGATACGGATATCCTTTATGAAGTTATTCAACAACATACATTATCAAAGGAATGGGAACCCGGATTAAATACGGCTTCCTTATACAAGGTCATTGATAAGGAGCATGCCGGGACCATAGGGATCCTATCCCGTATTTCCCTCAATGGAGATATTCAAGGATAAATATTACATCCAGAACGCTGATGTATATAAGTGTACTAGGGATAGCGGAACTCCTCTTAGTCATAATCTAAAGGACTTAGTAGGGTTGTATGTTGAGGTTGTACAGGGCTAGTCGTATCTATCCCCCCCTATATTTGGCTTGTGATATGATACAAGTTATTTTTGGCATAATAAAATGACATTTGTAAATATATTTAAGTATGGCATCACAAAAATTCGGTTTCGTAACCGTCAACCCTGTATCAGGATCAGGAGATCAGGCGGTTAATTTCTCCGGTGAGAAACACCGGTCGTCTTCAACGCACTATCAACCTTACGGTCGTCGCGAACGGCGGGGCTAAGAAGGCGTTGGTAGTTAATCAGGCAGCGGCTGCTGAGGTGGTAAGACCAAACAGCCCTAACGCTTCCGTACAAAAGACAGGCGGTAATGTTACCATCACCGGTAAGTCTAACAGTACTAAGCTTACGTTCGCGGTCATGCCGGCTAAGGAGAACGGGCTTACGTTACAGCTCCCGGCTAACTACACGGCGGCTGGAAGGACTACGGTTAACGGAGCGGTTATCGCCGACGATCCCGGAGCCGCTGGCGAGTTCGTTTGGAGCATCACGATCTCGAACGTACCGGCCAACGTCGCGATCGAGGAACTGACAGCTACATTGAAGGTAACTGCCGCTGGTGGCCAGACAGCCAATGTGACGGTAACGCAAGCCGCTGGAGACTCTACTATCGAGCTTGACAAGGAGGTTATTAACTTGGATGTAAATGGTACTCAACAGACGGTTAACGTAACATCTAATGACAGCTGGACATGGGCGCAAGCTGCGGCTAGAACCGTATTGAGAATGATGGGACGATAATCAGTTTCTTTTCTCTTACTCAGACCCCGATCGACTAAAGCCGGTTGGGGTTTATTTGTTTTGCTATCTTTGCAATAGAACAAAAATAATACAACTATGGCTAATGATTTGAATATTAATTGGAAGGACGGCGGTAGGCGAGGTAACGGACCAGCCTCTGACCGTCAGTCCGGGTCCGGGGCCGGAAGCGCCCCGTTTCCTTTGGCTCGGTGATGAACAACGGTCTTGATCGGACTCTTGAGCTGGAGATAACAACTCCAAAAGGTATTAAGAAGACGCTCACGGTGAATCAGGAGGGATGCCGGCAGGCTTATATTACGAGTGACGGCAAACGATGGCTGACTAGCGACAATCGGGTGTATGGGGTTTTGAAAAGCGATGCTCCGTGCGAATGCATAGGTGATTGTCCTTGATATTTTGTTTTTACGAATTTTGTAATTACATTTGTGGCGCATGTCCATCACCATGCTTTTCGTCGCTAATTTATTATAAGGGATACCGGTCTGTGATGGGATCGGCATCCCTCTGTTTTTTAATATGGAGAAGATAAATGTTTTCGATGTTCAGGTTCCTGATGGGAGACAAATCCGTTGTATGTCGTATAATAAGGTTACTTATTTTGATCTTGACACTCATACGATCTACATGATGTGGCTGACACTAAGGTAATGAGTGAGTTCCCGCACCGAGAGGGTGGTCGTTATTGGACTACGATAGATGGCGTAAGGCAGTTGTATCGTAGGATTGAGTGTAAGATGTGTTTTGAGGTTATAGAAAAATTAAAGAAATTATGAGAGAGATGGAGTTTGATTTCGTGATATATCCGTTGAAGTTGATTATCACGGTTGGATTAGATTATAAGACATTGTGTGATCGTTTCGAAAATATGGAGCCTGAACACGAGGGGAAATGGGGAGATGAGGATGATATGGACAAGGAGGCGTCTTTCGCAAATTTGGTAAGGGATAGGGATGATGACGATAAATTCGCCATACTTTGGAATTTTCGAGCGACGATGATTTAATAATGAGAAATATATGTCACGAGTCATTCCATATAGCAATGAGCGTATGTCAGTTTTGCAATATGTCTCTTGGTTTTAAGGTTGGAGAGGATGAACACGCAGCGTATATAGCCGGCTTCGCTGGTGATTGTGTTAGCGAGTTCATCAATAGTAAGAATACGGATTAAGCCATAAATTATATAAGGAACACAAGAATATCAGCCTCCGCTTATTTGTGGGGGCTTTTTGTTTATCTTTGTCAAAAACATGAAGTTATGTCGAGTTGCGTAATTAAAAGGAATAAGGAGGGTAAGATAACCCGTGTCTTGACCCCTTCCGGCGAGGTATCCACCTTGTTCGATAAGATAGCGGGTATAGCCGCCGTAAGTGACCTTAATAAGGCCGCTGAAGCTTATATGACTATTTATAACGATAAGTTTAGGTCTAAGTTCGGTGACTGGACGAAGTCCGTACCAAGGAATAAGGAGGCCGCCAGATCCATAAGTGCCAGACTTAACGCTAGCGAGTGGGGACAACTTATGTCAGCCAAGGTCTTGTCTGCCATAAGTGATATGGACGCCCCGGCGTTGGCCAGAAGCCTTGGGAATAGCGACAATGTCGTGGCTTATCTTACTTCCGGAGAGGTAGGTGAGGTCAGTGATATGGCGGTGGTAGATACATCCACGGTACAGGAGGTGGATTTGGATTCCATAAATGAGGATAATATTGGCGACACGATACTGAAAGAGGCGTCATGGGATGATATAAGGGCTATCAGGGAGAATATAGACATTAAGGAGACAGCCCATATGTTATGGAAGGCCGTGGAAAGCGCTTTTACCGGGCAACGACCTAATATTAGGGTGAAAGGCGGAAGTATAGACGGGGAGATCATATTTTCTGGCAATGTCTTGCCGTTAAATAATATTGAGAATTATACTCCTCCATCTTCAAGATTGGTATATGATTCCGGTGAGCCTCGCCTGTTCTTTAGATCGGATGACGGCAAGATACACGAATCTTACGCCAACGCCATAAAAGGATCGTCCGGTGGGCGGGTCGAGGCCGGGTTCTTGGCCGGCAGTGTCGAGGAGAGCGACGTCCCGTCCGGTACGGCTGATATCTCCTTTGGCTCTTCCTCCATAACCCTTAATAACAGTGGGTCATTCATCCCGGTCCTTGGTATTAGCTCAAACTCAGATGTAAGCACTCGTGGAGGGTTTGTTAATTACCTTATCAAGAAAGGTATGTTGAGTGGGGAACGTATAAGGCTAGGGGATAGATATTATCTTACTGGAGCCGGCAATTCTGATGGTCTTAAGATCTATAACGCTATGGATGCCTTCTCTAGCCTTAAAAATAGATTTGGAAGTCAGTCCTCCGAAATGAACGTATTGGGTTCTATAGGTTTTGATACGGAGGTAAGTAATGATCTTGATCTTATCACTACGTCCGGGGAGAAGGTTACGGTAAGCAGATCGGAGATCAAGGGTATGTTAAGGCAAGGTAAGTTTGAGGAGCTTAATAACAAGTATGATGGGTTCATGGAGCTAGCCTTGTCGTTGATGATGGAGGATAACGCTTTGTACGGAAGCAATGTCCGTGGGGTTATCGAGAACGAGAAGGCGGAGGATCTCCAGAATAGGACTGATATCACCAATATCTTATCCACGTTAGGTATCCGTGTGATGGGTATGTCTGAGTATATGGATAAGTATAAGATGCGTAATGGCGTGGATCCTTCGGCTAGGGCCTTATCTGACATGGCCAATGGGGTTATCGCCTTGGCTGAGGGGGCTACGGTAGAGGATCTCAATGAGGAGGTGGCTCATTTCTTGGTCGATACTTATCGTAACCAACAGGAGATTGACGAGGTGCTGGATTCTGTTGTCGGCACGTCGTTATGGAATCAGTTCGCTGGTCGTTACTATGAGGTGTATGGGAAGGAATACCAAGGAGAGGAGCTGGATCGGATGGTGAAGCGGGAGATCCTAGGTAAGACGCTGGCCCAGCGGTTCGTTCCGGGCATGGAACAGGCGGTAGAGGATCTGACCTCGTCTGAGGACGTCCAGCTCTCCTTGTTTGGCAGGATAATCCGGGCTATACGGAATTTCTTCTCTACTCAAAGATCAGACTTGAATAAGGTTCTTGATAGGATAAAGGAGTCGGCGTTAGCTGATGATCCAAGCGCATTTGACGTGCTTCTGTTAAAGGATAGCGACCATCTTATGTACTCATTATCGGATGTTGATGTGGCTAATAAGCTGATCAAGAACGGTAGGTCATTGGAAAGACTATATACCAGATTGCAGAGGATGAGGTCAAGCCAGAGCCAGAGGATCGGGGAAAGCATCTCCCTTCTACGTGATATAGGCGAGAAGGTAAGACAAGTCGGGGGTGAGCTAAATAAGAATAACAACCTATTATCCACCAAGAGCGTCATAGCGACCGCCAAGGCTGAGGTGGAGTATTTGGTCACTATCGCCAGTAGCCTACGTAAGAGCGGAAAAGGATTGGATTATGAGACGATACAGGTTATCGATAACGTATATGGGGAGATAGTTCCTCTGATCAGGAACCTTCGTGGATTCGTCAATAATCAGGCGGCTGATTATTATGGCAGCAATAAGGTTGGCATGGTAGAGGATATGGATGATATATTACGTATGGCTGAGACATCCATGTCTGATATAAATGCTCTTCGAAGTGACCGTAATGAGGACTGGCTGGATGGACAGCTCAGGCTGTTTAATATCGGAAAGATATTGGAATGGGATAAAGAAGTTGATAAATAACATCCATAAGGATATCAATGTCATGTCCCGGTTCTTTGGCACGCTGGAGCATAGTGGTAACGCTATTTTAGGTATGTTAGGCCAACGTCTAGCCAAGGCCCATAATGAAGCCCATACCGAAGGTATATCTAATATCAATAAGATGACTAGGATGATGAAAGAGCGTGGATGGGGGATAAAGGATAATGAGGATCTTATACAGAAGATAAATGGGAAGAACTCGGATTACCTTGACTCGTCCCGTGATTTCGCTAAATACGATTTGCTATACAGGACCGAGCAGGCTAAGGCTATTATCGATATATATGATCTTAAGAATGTTACGGGTAAGACCGAGAAACAGCTTATCGATCTTCTTCTATCCGATAGAGGCCTTAAGGTGAAGACCCGTGACGACATAGTAGGATATGACGGGGATAAGCCTATTACGAAGGAGGTATATCATGTATTCAAACCTACCATCCAGAATTTTGATATCTCGGACATGACGTTCGAGGATCAGCAACGATATCTCGACGCGATAAATAGGTGGTTGGACGAGAACCGAGAGAAACCTATGGTGCAGGCTTATTACGATAAGATCGAGAAAGTCAATAAGAAGGTCGAGGAAAGACTGGGTCGTAGGGTATCGCAAGCTACGTCCGATTTCATGTCCCGTATCCGCAGGAGCCGGTATGTGGCTATGGATAAGTTCGTGAGGAACGGGAAGGTCGATTGGAAGGCGTTTCAATCCGATCCTATAGCTTGGAGATCTTATCTGGATATTTTACGTGACAGGGCTATAGCCAAGAGCGAGTGGTATTCCGATGGGACACCAAAGGAGGAGGGATCCGAGGCTCTGATGATGTCCGAGGAGATCAAGGCATGGGACGAGGCGTGGGCCGAGGAGTTCGGGAATACCAACGAGGGTCGTAAGGCTTCCGCCGAGTTCAAGGAGATACTTCGTGGGATAGAGCGGTCCGAGGGCGGCAAGGCTGCGTTTGAGTTCCTGCTAGCTGGCGGTCATCTTGGCTTCTCCAAGGATATGTGGGGATCAGAGGAGGGTGATTATTACGAGAATCTTGTTGATAAGATCACGGAGCAATCTGTATCATCATCAAGGATAGAGAAGGTAGAGGAGGCGATGGCGACAATAAACGAGATCAATGACCATCTAAGGCCTTTGCTTATCCAGTACCGGGATAGCACGAGATACGGGGAATATGATTTCGATAGGTTACGTGGATCCGCCTCATTAAGAAAGATAAACGAGTTATATGATCGTCTGGCTGAGGCTAAGAGCGTTATTAACGCCGCCGCTTCCGCTGAGGCTATTGAGATGGATATGCCTGATACGGTGGAGAGTGGAGTCACGGATTCCTACCGTAACGCTCTAAGGGACGCCATGGCGTACGACAATGGCATGGATGAGATTAAATTCGCCAAGGAGCATATGTCCGCCCGCTCCCGCAGCCAAGTGGAGCGGATGGCCTCAATCTATCCGGAAGAACCTGTCATGGACAACCGTGGAGGTGGCGTTCTTTAGAAAGAAGTACGGTCCTGATTTCAGTGATAAGCTGGCTAATGATATAGCTATGGGTAAGGCTAATAGTATACTTATCGAGTACGCCAGAACTCGGCTATATCCTTATATGAGAAAATACTCTCCCAAGGGATATTCTGATTTCGTTAGGAAGATAAATAACGGTACGTATAAGGTATCCGAGTTCTTTGATGCCATGGAAAATGGTATATCAAAGGAAGAGAGCGTATCCCGTTTCGGGTTTGATATTAATATGATTGACTTATCGATCAATAACCAGTGGCTAGAAGAGGCCGATGCCGAGAGTTCTTTCCGTAATCCTAATTATAATCCCGATCTGGGTTATGGGTATCATACGCCTAGGTTCGATAAGTACAAGAACGAGGCTTTTTTCAAGAAATACGGTATTACCAACGAAGGGGAGGAAGCTACGATCAATGAGGATAAGTGGGAGATGAGGAAGGAGCTGCTTAACATAAGCAGTAAGGCTATGGAGGACTATGATGAGCGGTTCAGGAACATCTACCAGATACCACAAATATCCAAGGGCGGCGTGGAGAGGATGGTGCAGGCCGGGGTTGACCCGAAGGCGGCCATCGGCAACGCCGTACGTGATATCGTTGGCGAGAGGGTGGATGACCCTATACATGGTCAGGGGCAAGACCTAGGAGGGATTGATGAGAACGATAACAAATATCGTATGATCCCCAAATACTATCTTAGTAAGTTGGAGAACGCCGATGACGTGTCCCATGACTTCGCCTACTCCTATTCCATGTTATCCTTACAAGCGACCTCTTACAAGTATAAGAGGGCGGCCTTGGATGATGTTATGGGATATAGGAATAAGATGCTTGAGATACAATACGACGGAGGTAAGAACCCGGAGGTCACTCACGCCTATAGAATGTTTCAGGACTGGGTTAACGCCAGTATCTATGACGTCAGGATAAACAATAAGCGGGCTGAATGGAATATAGGCAATTATAAGGTCGATCTTAATAAGCTGGCTCTTATGTTTACCAAATTCGTATCCAAATCCAACCTAGGCTTCTCCCCGTTCGTGGCGGCTACCGGCGCCCTTACCGGGCAGGCCAACTTCCTTTGAGGGTATGGTAGGGCAGTATATAAGCAAGGACTCCATGAAATACGCCTATGGGGAAGCCCAGAAGCAGTTAAGTACGTACGTGTCGGAGATCGGGGATATAAACCGCACCAACAAGCTATATGTCGTTGGAGAGGCTCTAGACGTATTCAATGTCCGCAACCGTGTACGATCGGCGGCGTACAACAAGATCTGGAGAACCTTATTCCGGGATCTGCCGTTTAAGATGATGGAGGTTCTTAACTCCCCGTTGGATCCGCAGGTTATTATCTCGGTCATGGATGATACCCGCCTATACGAGGGTCAGTTTTGGTCATACTCCAATTTCAAGGAGATGATGATGAAAGACAGAAATATGTCCGCTAACGAGGCTAAACGCGATTGGGAGCGTTTAAGGGATTATTCTATGTGGAACATGGTAGACGTCAAGGACGGAAAGATCGTGGCTAAGAACGAGGCTAACAAGGATATTATAGACAGATACATACCCACCTTGTCCAGTAGGGTAAGGAGTATGGTGCAGATCTGCGACGGCGCCTTGAACGAGCAGAACCGGGTGGGGCTAGCCGGAACGCTATCCTTAAGATGGTGCTGCCTCATCGTGGATGGTTTATATTGGCCGTGCAGCGGGCGTATAAGAAAGCCGGTTTCAATTTCCAGACCAACCAGTTCGAGGAAGGATATATGAGAACATTATGGAGATTGGCCGGAAATGTCTATGGCTCGATGTCCGAGGGTAGGATGGGGGAGGCATATGACGTGCTTAAGGAAGAGTATGATAAGCTTACCCCCTACGAGCAGATCAATATCAAGAGATCGATTATCAATATGGCGGTATTCGCTACGATGATGGCCATAGGACGGGCTTTGATGGGATATAGGGAGGATAATGAGGATAGCTGGTTCGGGCAGTTCATTACCTACATCGGGTTCAGGACGATCAATGAGATCGCCTCCCAGACATCCCCGTTCATGGAGCTTAACGCCATAGACATGCTACAGGATCCGCTGGTTACCGCCCGGAAGTTAGGTGATCTCACCGATCCTCGGAACTGGGATCCGTTCGCTACCGTCCAGACCGGCGTATATAAGGGCGAGAGCAAACTATGGAGGCAGCTCATGAAGTTCTCGTTTGGTAAGCAATGGTATAATATCAAGACGGCTAGGGATATTAAGCAGACATCCGACTACTGGTTGATGACCAACGGCATGACGATGGGATTCTTCTTAGGAGGCAGGGATAAGGATGAGTCCGGGGAGGACGCTAATTGGTATTTTGACAGGGGAAGATAACTGATATAGTATGACAAAAAAATAGCCAGTCAATTGTTTAAGACAATTTGATTGGCTATATTTGCATCATGAAACAATGAATGACGGGATCTCACTTCAAGGTCATTCAATGTGTAAGATATTTTTGGCTCATTAGGATTTGTCGAGGTGAGATCCGGCATTTCCTTTTGGGCCTATTTTTTATATTATGTGTAATATTGTTTTAAATGACGATTTGTCTATTAGATCGTATTTTGAGAAGGTTCTTGAGTTAGTTGAATCCGGAGAAGATTTTCCAGTTAATTTAGATGATGTTTGGCCTTTGATATACTCTGATAAAGGTAAGGCCGTTAGGGTTCTTACTGGTGATAATGGTTTTATCAAAAATATTGACTATAAGGTTTTTACCCAAAATGGCAAAAACCCGGTTGGTCTCCGTGCTATCGTATGTAGTGAGACCGGTCTTGCCGTATAATTCCGTTTCCTTGCACCCTGCTTTACTAGAGGCCTTGGATACTTTCCTGACATGACCATAAGTCTTTTGGGGATGCTAAGTGGCATAGGTGAGAAGATAAGTATCAACTCATGATTTCTTAATGGAGCTTTCTTGGCGTTAAGAAAACCGGTAGGGGTAGTCTTATGCCAAACAAGGTCGTACCGGTACCATCCCGCTGGGGCGACCCTCATGATCTCGACCGCCGCCGTGAGGGAACAGGTGACGGCTACCACCCCGTACGGACACAGCATTTTTTGGATTACCTCCCACATCGCCTTATAATCAAATCCCTCCTTGTCGTATCTTGCCTGGGTTATCTTATAAGGAGGGTCGGCAAAAACAAATCTTACCTTCCCTACCATATCCTTGAATACGGACATCGCCATACCCATATCCCCGTTAAACGCCCTTACTTTCCCGTTCATCATCAACCCTCTCCACTTTAATTGTTCCCATATCACCTGAAGGTAACGTAATACCGCTATACACGTTATTCCAGTTCTCGTCAATGGCCAACTGATGTAATATCGACCTATATATCTGGTAGGTGTTACCGATAAGTCTCTTCCTATTTATCTTATCCTTACTACCCCCATCATATCCTATATGCTCATAATCCCCAAGATCAGGGAACAGTCTTCTTCTTATCGCTCGTGAGTTATTGACTATAAAGCTTCTTATCCCCAGCGTTTCCGCTCTATCCATATCATTTATCAACGTATCTGTCGTATGTTGTAGGTCCATGTCGCCAGCGGCGAATCTACTGATGTCTTCCACGCATTGGGATATCAGCATTAGTTGCTCCCTTGTCAACGTTATTTTATAAAGTTGTTTATTATCCATGATTATCTGATATTAATTTTTCTTTTATATGTTTAGATATATCAATTATCTCATCTTTTATATCGCAATCATCTTTTAATAATGAACCAAATATACATGATATGGCGCTCTTTAGGCCTAGCGCTATCCCTATCTCCAATATTTTTTTATCGGTATTAGAGATGTCTATAGGTTCATATAATATTGATGATATGCTGTTAATTACATATATCACATCATTTTCATTCATTGATGTAGATTTATCGACAATAGCTATAAAATCTTTTATAACCGCAATATAAGCTATTTTTATTTCTTTTATCGTATCATCGCTTAGATGCCTATCCTTTATATGTCTTTCAACATACCGGTTTACTAAATTTCTATTTTGTTTGATTTGCTCATTTTATTTTTGTCTTTTGCATATTTCATATCATTTACGTCGTTAATTTTATTATCAGTATAGTAAAGATGAATATCACATATATTATAGATATCCAAGTCATTACACTTACCATAATTCCTATATTCCTAGGTATAGGATCTATTCTCCTGAATGTCAGGATCATGAATATAAATGTCTTGAAGTTCATAATTTATTATATTTTCTATATAGTTAACTATAAAATCTTTAACTCCTTTTGGGACATCTGTTAGTTTAAGTTTTCCTTGGAATATATCCTTGCCGTACTCGTCCATGATCTCCCCGAACGAAGGATTCATGACTCTTGTTGACATGCATATCGGTTGATCGGTATCGAATTCGAGGACAATCGTTTTTCCGCTGTTTATCACCTTTTTTAAAGCCACGTAAAGTTTTCGGCCTTTTATTATATCACAATTCCCTTTTAGGATATTGGACATATGTATAACATGCTCTTTCTTGATACGGGGAGCTTGCTTCCTAGGACTTGTGTTATTTATATAAACAATATCCCCTCCATTTAACTTCCATTTATCGAAACATGACAAACATATACCGTAATCCGCCCATTTTCTTATTCTAGGCAACATCCGTTTACTTCCTGCCGGCATCTTTTTCCCGCAGCATTTGCATTCCCAATCTTTGATGGTCCTGAACTCCGCGTAATCATCTATCGAATATTTTCTTTTAACCATTCACCTGATTTTAATTTTCTTTTTCTATTTTCAAAATTATCATCACCATACTCATAATTAGGACAAGCTTTGTTGCTTGGTCGTCTAACATAAGTCTTTTGCTTCCTGTTATATTTACTGTTAGGATTTATATAATGGTCACACACTTGCCAAATAGAGCAACATACTTTCCCGTATCTTTTCGCCCACTCCTGATCATGTAGATGTATACAAGTGGCGCAAGTCGGATTCTTAAGCTTATCCTTGTTATCATCTATGATCTTATTGACCCGATCAAGAATAACATGCATTTTTTCAATATTTATGACGTTAAATGCATCTGGTATTGGAAGATATGTCATCGAGCTTATATCTATGTCCATTTCCTTAGACTTATCGTAAGCCGATTTGTATTTCCTTATCATCAAATCCTTTAATTGATTTACTTTTCTCTCGTAAGTCCCATATTTCATTCAGTTTTCCATCCTTGTTTCTTCAATAGATCCACCATCATCCCCTTTATCTTAGGACTGATAGCCTCGGTAAGTATATCAGCGGCTAAGTTGATAGAGAAGTTTGTCATTCTAGATTCCCCTATATACTTCTCGCTGGTAACTTCCTTTACATAGTCATGGATATCCTTGATCATCTCATTTTGAGATTTCAGGAGATCCAGTATCTCATCAATCTTATCATCCATTTTTCTCAAATACACCTGACAATAACCAGACAATCACTATCAGAAAGAAAAATAGCCCAAGCGCCTCATCCGGGTAATCATGTATAGCTTCTAAAATTTCCCTCATAACTTAACATCCATTTTGTTGATTATCTTATAAAATATATCCCTAGTCAGCTCAATATCATAAGTAGCGTCATGGAGTTTATCCTCATTAATCTCAATACCCATAGTTCTGGCCACGGTCATCAACTTAAAGTTCTCCATATCGTTCCTTACGCCCATCAGGAATGGTGTTACCATAACATACACATCCATGCAATTAGGATAGAACCATGATCCAAAATACTTATCCCCACATTGCTGGAATAAAGCCCGTAGGAAGCTGTTATCGAATCCAGCGTTGTTATACCCCACTAAATACATTTTATCCCTCTTATCGAACTTATTCACGTATTTGGATAATATACCAACTAACTGCCTGTATCCGTCTTCCATAGGCTGATAAGACTGCACTTGCTCCAAGGTAACGCCAGCCACGTCCAGCGCCTCCTGCTCTATCGTGGCGGCAGGGTTCGGGGCTAGGCGGATGTCGAACCTCTCAGCCTCCTGCCCGTCGATATCCACGATCCCTCCTATTTGGTGTATCCCGTTTCTCCAGAACTTAACCCCGGTTGTCTCTAAATCGAAAATAGTAATTTACTGGTCATATTTTGTATATCTTTTAAATTACCCATAATTCAATCAATTAAATGCCAACCATCCACCTGCAAATCCCATTGCGAAAATAGATAAGATTATAGATGTGAATAATATCCAATCTTTTGCGCTTAGCTCATTATTATCTCTCTTATTTTCTCAAGATAATCATATATCGCCGTATAGACAGCATGGTGAATATTCTCGTCTCTAGCCCTTACGATATTATCATATTCGTTATATCCTAGATTATGGGTAGCACTTTCGATCCTCATATTCCCCGTAACTTTTTTGTTTACATCAAAATCGAAACTAAATACCATATCGGTGGTTAGAGCGTTTGCGATCCTGCTTTTTATCTCATCATTACTGAGATTGGCATCGTGCACTAATCGCTCATAGTCTTTATCGTCAAGAATTATCTGTTTTTTAATGTTCATATCCCTAATATTTCTGCTATATAAACAAATCCATAGCATATATAATCATCATGTTCCTCATGCCATACGACGGCGCAAGGGAAATATAACGGCATATCCTCAGCTATAGGATCCTCTTTGAGGTCATCAATGTTTATCTTCTCCCTCCACCTCCACAGGTCTTGGATATCGTTCAAGATCAATTTGTTCATAACAATCTGGTTTTTAATACTGATACAAAGATAGGATTTAAACAAAAATAAAAGCATGAATAATATTAAAATAATATTAATCATGCTTAAATATAAATATATCCCTTCTAGTTCTCACGGATATACGTATTCGTATTCATCTGGAGGAGATGTCTTATATTCAACATCGCACTCCATATTGGTGTAATAGTTATCCCCTTTTCTGTATACTAACGCTACCCAACAGTCGTATTTTTTGCTGTATCCTATAAGAGGGACATTAGCCATAGGCGGATTATCCTCCGTTTTGTACCTTATTCTTGCTGTTTTTTTTATACTCATATAATCCATTTTTTAATAATGTTGTTATCAGCGAAAATAATGTATCTATAAGAAGTCTCTCGCTACTCAATATATAGGATCTCGTCTATATCTCTATACGCTACAGACCATGCATGTTCTAGCTTATAACATTCGAATGTAGAACCCTCTATCTCATATGGGAGTAAATTCAGTAACGTCCCTACATCCCAAACAGGATTGGATACATCAGGGGTAACGGCCTCTATCAACCCTATACGACCAGCGTTATCCTCCATAGAATGTAATTGATCCAGATACTTGTCTCTGAAGCCGCTGGCGGTAGAGATAGGGAGGCCGGCCTCGACCAGCACTCTTCCCTGTTCTTTTGTGGTAAAAATCCGTTCCTTCATAATTTCATTTTCCTTTCTACTGTAACTATCGTATCATTATGCCATCCCCCATGAGCCACAAGAAGAATCTCCTGCTGCTCGAAGCCAAGCCCGGTCCCTATACCGCTGGAGTTCCACGCAGGTAATGACCACCCTCCTTTCTTGGTGATCCTAGCTATCTCCTTCTTCTGCTTAGCCCAATAACTAGATTGTGTTGTTTGCATATCAACAGCACCTCCAAGTCTTTTATACGACTCGGATACCTGTCTCGAGGAATATGGTGGATCATATAGTACCATATCAGCTATATTATCCTTAAGACCACACAGGAAGTCCGTGGCGTCCTTATGATACATAGCCTTAGTCTCAGGGTCAAGATCGTTGGTGATCGTCCCTATATCGCTGTTTCTGGCGAATGGATCCACTATAACCATCCCTCTTCTCGATATTTATCTATAAGTTCCCTTATCGGTTTTATGCTGAATGTCTCGCTGTTCGGCATTGACCATTTCTTGTTTATAATCATCTCTTAACTCTGTTTTAAATTTAAGCTTCATAGTACTTCTAGGTACAGGATCGCATATGTCATCCCACCAATTCTTGTGCCCTTTCGGTGGATGTATATCCTTTTCCATAAAGATCCCTTAACTGTCTTGATTCTTCCGTATGGTCTCATTTTGCTCGTGTTTACCTTCACATGTCACATTATATCCGTTTCTAATGACCCGAACATAAGCTCATCAGTAATTTCGCGAAATTCCTTTACAATATCATTTATCTGCTTACGTTCGATGCTCCTTAGCAAATGGGCTATCACATCCACTGTCCATCCGTTACCCGCTAAGGACATGGCCGTATTTGGGGCTATCCCGTCAAGGTAATCATCCGGCAATGTCTGTAGCCTACACATCTCCACCGGGGTCAGGTATCTGAATTTGTCTTTCATGTCAAAGGCGTTAGGATATCTTCCGGGAGGTAGTGATGAGATCACGTTATCTTTCATGACTGTTGTCAGGCAATTACTTTTCTTGATGGGAGTGGTATTCTTATCTTTTCTTATCTCCAGACATTGCGTTATTTTTATGTCCTTGCCACAATCCTTTCGATACCCGTCCTCTCCTATCCTTCTACCGACAATGGTCCCTATATATCTCCCTCTTATGGCTCCCGGATTCCAACCCTTGTCATGCTCTAAAATATCATCCAATGATATATGCTTGTCTTTCGGCATTTCTACCGACCAATTGCACCAATAAAGACAATGCCGGGTCTGTGCCGAGACCAAGGCGCTATCGATCTCCACCGGCTCCACGCCAAGCTCCTCGGTAATCACCCAGCGGTGCTCATCCCGCATCCGGACGTTCTCGCCCAAGAACAGGACCTTACCTTTATACATGTCTTGTCTATCTCCGAGGCGTAGTAAGTCTCTATAGGTATACCGGCTCTTTGTAATGCTAGATATCCACATGATATCCCATCAAATAATGATAATACTTTCATATTGTTCATTTATTCTCAGACCTAAAAATATCCCTTGCGATCATATCAAGGGATATTTTATGTATCTTAGGTAAGACCTTAATCAATTTAATGCCAAAATTTTCGCCTCTCTTAACAAAAGTCCATTTACCATATATGATTCCATGCATCATATTCTGTATTACTTCCTTACTGTCTGTCAAGAATACTTGGTAATAGACACTTTTGACATAATTAAAATCCTCCCCATGATCATTTGCCGGTCTTAATATCATTACAGCCGAAGAGCGTCCACGAACGAATCCGTGTATCTCAAGGCATTCGTCAAACTCATAATTATCACGTTCTTCATCATGAACATCCTTAACCCATTCACATGGTCTCCCGTCTTTAAACGGGATCTTTAACTGTTTCTTTGCCATCTTTTAAATTATATTATAATGTTATTACCTGCTCATAGGTGAGCGTGCCTTTGTAACCTCTAGCTTTTAGTTCTTCGATAAGTTCTCTAGGTTTGAATTTGGCTAGAACTGGATTGGTAAACACTTTCGTTAATTTACCCTCCCCATCTGCATTGGCTTTTTTGGACGATTTGTAGGCATTTACACAATCCTTACAGTAGTATCCAAACCCATCCTTTTGTGATTTGCTCTTATAGAATTTATCTACTGGTAATTCTTTACCACATTTCTTGCATATTTTAGTCTCCATGTCTATTAAATTAAATTATGATTCAATATTTTCAATCTTAAATTCCCAGTCCATGGCGTCATGCGTTGCTTTAAATCTGTTTCTTTATGACAATTTGGTTCCCGTATTGAGGTATAATGCATAAACCTTCATTCAATCCATTTATTTCCAGTTCCCCAAAATTATTTAGATTGATAATAAACTCATTCCCAACCCAATCAAAAACTCGTATGCCATTTTTAACTTCTATTTCATCGTCACCGCAGCGATGATTAATAATATGCACTTTCATTACCTTCGTCCCTGTTGTCCTATATTTATAACTCTCAATTTATCATATCCCTCTGAAAGAATCCCATGATCAAACAATTTGTTAGCGTCTATCTTAAGACTTCTATAATTGTCAGTTATGTTGATATCACTCCACAAGTTCAATCTTCCCTTATCATCTAATTGCATATGGATAAATCCTTTTGTTATCTTCTTCCGGCCTTAAGGCGCTCTACGTCTTTATCAGTAATCTTTTTCATACTTTCGATATTTTATCGTTACAATTAAATTCATCTTTCATCCTGATCTTTATGCCTCCATATGATAATTCATTATGAGCTGTGACAAAATAATCAACCGCATCTTCATCTAATAAACTATGCGGGCACCTTTCCCATACAGGACTTTGATCTAGATGATCCCATGGCTACAAGTAACCTATTCTTGTCATCATCAATAGCTATTTTGTATGTCCCTGTAGTAGCCTTACGTTTAATGATCGCTCCATTTAACATCTGTTTCTTAGCCCAGCTCCATGAGCCTCTCAACCCAAATGTTCTTATAATCCAGTTATTTATCTTCTTCATTTCAAATTATTTGTTAAAAGTGTAATATAAATATAAATACATAAATTGAATAGGGCTATTCACCATGCCCTTATCAGTAGGATCATCGTATTTGTCAAGCCAAAGACGAAGCGCCTCCCAATCGATATCCTTACGGTCACATACCATGCAGGCTAGGTTAGCCCCGAACAGTTCCCCGTCGCCGCCCAGCGACTTGTTAAACCTCTTGGCTAGTCTTTCCTTGAATCCCTTATCATACCATATCCCGGAAGTAGCGGCATAACAATAATAAGCGTTGTGTTTCATTTTCACGCCCATCTTCTCAAACAATGGTGTATGCCATATCCGATCTAAAAAGAATACTATTCCACGATATATGAAGGTTCGGAGATTCTTCCTGTATTCTTTCCCCAAGAAATTATCCACACAAGATATAGTCCCGCCTGAATAATACCAATTATTGGCGCCTCTCTTAACCTTATCCGTCATCTTGAATTTATTCTTTCTGTCTTCCACCCTATCCCAAGGTTTCAGCTTATCCTCATTAAATGTCGGGCAATAATGATAGTAATGATTAATCCACGAGAGGTAGGGGTTGTATATCGTGTATCCATTATCGCTGACATATGAGTTCATATCATACCCAAGCTCCTTGGCTAGAATAGATCCCTCATCAGCTAATACCTTCAATATCGGGTTCAAGTTCCATATCTGATCTTGACTGACGAACATCGAGTAACATGGATCCTCATCCTCCCCATACCATCCTCCCATCCCGCTCACTATTTTATCCAAATCAAGTGAATAATCTTTCCCGGGTAAAAAATCATCTCTAAGAAAAAAAACCCTCTATATGGGATCATATCATGTATGCCGGGTTGGTCGTCAAATATAAACTTAGCGTTCTCGGTCAATCTAATCAATGTTTGTAAGACAGAAGACATATCTATGGGTGCATATTCACACCCATAGACCTTATTATTTATCAAAGATATTGAAGAAGCTCGGCTATATTAATAGTCCCGTCCTCCACATATCCTGTCTTGTTATCGAAGTTTATTTTGGCTAGAGGTATATTACTTCCTTGTGGTTGGTCACTTTTTTCATTACAACAATGCACGAACCTGTCAAAGAATATATCTTTCCAACCAAAATATTTATCCCTTATCGTCATAAGCCTATTTCTTATCGTATAACGACATGACGTTAATAAGATCAGCTTTTCTGGCCATCCCCTCAAGTTTATTAAAGCCATCCATGTTATCTCCGCTGACGATGATAGTAGGATATACCTCTATACCGTACTTGGATATTTCCTCCTCCGTGGCCTTGTTCTCCGGGATCTGGTTTAACGTGACCTCACCCTCATACTCCTGTAATGTGTTGGCGATAATATACCGCATGTAGTCGTTGTACTTAGCGTCTTTCTTCGTGAAAAAATCAATTCTTACCATCTCAAATAGTTGTTAATCTGTTAATAATCAAATCAGCGGTAAATATAGCATTATCTACCTCATCTATACTCATCTTTCTCCCATCGAAATTGTTAGATAATAAATCCTTAACAATCTGATATCTACGCTGCTCCCAATTTACGTTTACATCAAAATTCAGATATCTTACATAATCATAATTCAATTCATCATAGCTATAATTGAGATACTTAACTATCGGGAATAGGCTATCATTAATAGTGCGCTTGATTACATTAACGTATTTACCTGTTCTTTTGTCGATAGCTATTAATCTCTCATCTGCTACTCTTTCTCCTGACTCTTCCATTCTATTAACCCTTTGTTATGTTTATCGTAATATAATAACGATATAGCATTCCAGCATACGGCGGATAGATGCATGAATCCTCCTTATCATATCTCTCCCCTTTCGTATAAGCGACTAAGTGCCTCATGAGTGCACCTAGATAACGACTAAATCCATCAGGTATATCTTGCCATGAGTTATCGGCGTACTTCTTGGCACCTTCCGTATATACCCTCACGATGTCCTCTATCTCAGCCAAAGGAAGGAGATCCCACCGGAGTTTACCGTCGGCCCGGTCGTCCTTCCCGCTACCGTCTTTCCCTACGAACGGCCCGCTTTCTATCACCGCATCTCCTATTTTTGTCTTCCCGAAATTCATCGCCTCATCCGCCGTCTCATCATCGATAAGCCTTAACTTGATAGCCCTGTTTAACGACACGACCATCTCCTCATCAACCCAAAGGAACCCATATGCCGTATCCATCAATGAAGCTATTTTCATCATTCCCGTATTGTCAGCGGTCTCAAGCACCTCAAATACCTCACCATCATAAACGACTTTGTCGTATTTGCTAAATTCCTCTTTCATTTCAAACTCTTTTTTTTATTATTAGGTAATTATATACTTTTTAGATTAATAAAATTCACTAAGATCCCTGCATTCTGGTGTTTCTCCTGTCATAGAGTAAAGCTCACCAGATGATAGATATACGCAATGCGAGGTCTTCCCGTCTCTCCACTCGCTTTGCTTCGTGATCCCACAAATAGGCGCGGCGTTGGATCCCCGGACCTGCTTTTACCCACGAGTGCCGTACGCTCCTCTTCCTTGTCCTGTTGGTGTCATTAATCTTTCTCATGATCAATCCTCCAAGGCCGTTACAATTTTATCTTTCCCGATAATAGCCTCATTCCCGCTCCTTACATCAAAGCATTTCTCTCCTTCCGCCTCCTTGAAATAAAGAACGCCATTGTACTCGAATAAACCGAAGCCGTAATCGTCTAGCTTCATTTTGCTAAGTTTTTTGAACTTATATACGTTTTCATATTCTCCATATTATATTGCATTACTGGAAATATCATTATGATACTTATGCCTATTACAAGCAACCCTGTGTAAAACTTTTGTGAATCATATTTTTTCCATCCCTCCATCATCACGGCAAAGGAGATTACTATTATTATAATAATAGATATCAACCCTACCATATCACATCCTCCTTTCTTTCAAAAATCCCATCATATCCTCCACGCTAAGCTGGAATCCGGCAGCCGCCTTATGGCCTCCTCCACATGGGTTGGCCTTGCGTGCCAGCGCCGAGACATCCACCTCCTTCTTGGTGGTATAGAACGAGCATCTGAAGAATCTGCCGTTCCAGCAAAATGGCATCATCAAATCATGTTTTCTAGGATCGTACATAGACTCGAATGTGGTGGAGTTAAACTCCGTAGTATTCATACATATCGCCTTGTATCCAAATCAACGTCAAGCCCGCAATACCCTCTCATCCCATATTGGAATGAAAGAACGTCACTCCATTCGAAGCGATCATGATCCCATACATCATAAGCGCTCAATAATTTTACCACGTCAGGGGTTTCGATATCATCGAAAAGATATTCCCACGTAAGCTCACAAGCCGCCGTTCCGATACGTCTTTTGCCTTTGACATTATAGTCCTTCACAGCTTCTATCGCCGTCTTATGGTGGTCTATCCATGTGACATCTATCCCCTTGTCTTCCCATTCGTCGAATAAGAATCTCGTTCTATCGCCAAATGACACGTCAACTACAAACACCTTATTATATTTATTCACGTCAGGTATTTCCTTGCCGTAATTGTAAGGAAGAAGATCAATGTCCCTTTGAAATACTTTTTACTATAGCCGCTGACATTACTCCGTCAAGATCAGCCTCATGATATATACATCCTGTCATAATCTGTTGTTTTTGATTAAAAAATCTATGTATTCTTTTATATCCTTGTTCCTGTCATTATCCCAGTCAAATATCTCGTTTATGAATTTGAAATACGATACTGGAATCGAATGAAACATCCATCCACAATACTTGCCGAATGTCATCACCGTAGATCCAAGGGGATGATCCGGCCTTCCGGGAACAGGGGCGGTTTACGCCCTGCGCCAGCCCTCCTTCGGTCTTTCTTGGCGGCTTTGATATCCAGATCTGTTTTCGTTACCTTATCCCCCATCGGGATATTAGTGATTAGTTTATCGTCGATAAACATCCCCCATCCATATCCTTTGTAGTTCTCTATGCTAAGACCCCGTATATCGCCGAATCTCGAAGAGTTATCGCAGCAGTCAACCACCATCGCACTATCCTTTCCATCCTTGATTCTCACGGCTCTACCAATGGCTTGGTACCATGTAGAGAACGAGAACGTAGGTCTGCCGAATACCACACAGTCCAGTACGGGATGATCGAATCCGGTTCCGAGGGCGGAATAGTTGAACACCACCTGCGTCCCACCTGACTTGAACCCCTCGACTATAGCCTCCCGCTGTTTCTTTGGCGTGCCTCCGTGAGCTACCTCCGCCATGCCAGCGCATATCTTGGCGTTCATCCATTCGGCGGCCGTATTGCAGCTCTCAACAGAATCCATAAACACCAGTATAGATCCGCATACGTCTTTTAATACCATCAACCGACGTAAAATAAGGTTGTTTAAGCCGTTTTTTCTCACCGCCTCACTAATAGACTCGGCCGTATATTCGGAGCCGTTAGAATTAAGTTTAAGGGCATCTCCATTGAAATCCCATGTCTCATATTTAAGAGGTGCCCAAAATCCTTATATCATCTCCTCCACCTGTATGACATGGATTAGGTTCTTGAAATATACCGGTCTCATACGAGTGATGAAATTAAGCTGGGAATATGACACCTGCCCTATCGACATCGTTTTAAGCCTGCATGGTGTAGCGGTAAACCCTATCACCTTTTTCGGTTTCAGTTCATTCATGAATGTCATGAACTCACTGCCGTCCTCCGGGCTATACCCGGCATGAGCCTCATCTATCAACACGTTCCTGATCCCCATCTCCTTAAGCTGACCAACAACCTTCTTGATAGACCCTAACGTGGCATATATCATGTTAGATAGCTCTTTCTTGCCACAGGAGGCGGAATAGATGGCAGCCGGTATCCCGTAAGATGTGATCTTGTCGTGGTTTTGTATTAGTAATTCGCGAGACGGCTGGAGAACCAGCGTCTTATCTCCCATCAATCTAGCCGCTTCTGCTATGAGGATCGATTTACCGCAACCTACCGGTCCGATGACTAATACCGGATCATGTCTATCAGAGTTTATGTAATCGGAGATACTTTTAACACACTCCTCTTGATATGGTCTTAACTTGTATATCATTTGGGTCTGTAGTTATCAAAAACGTCTTTCACGTACTCTAATCTTATCGCACACTCCCGACCATCGTCCATTTTCACCATTAAAGTTTCCTTGGTCTTGCTTATGGCTATCACCTCTCCTGTTCCTATCTGGGTATGGACTATATCGCCTAGCTTTATATTACATTTGATCATGGTCAAGCTTTTTATTAAATTCCTCTATCTTGCTCCTGTCTGTCTCCTTGGTCATCTTAGCCTCTTCCTTAAACATATCATACCCTTCCCGGATATTGTCGCCAACCATATTCTCTATCATCTCCCTTAGCTCATCGCTTCTTACGGCAAAAGATATCTGGAACGATTTACTTGTGCCTTTCATCAGGTAATCAATCTCCTTCTTACATTCTGCCATTAACCGATCCAGATTATCAAACTTAACGAACTTGGAGTTGCCATTGGCTTTTCTTACCCCATCCTTGAAATCCTCCAATATCCCGTTAAATACATCCGCCATATACATCATGGAATGTAGCCATACCAGCATATTGAATTTATATTCATTATCAGCATTATTCATCAAGCCTATCAAAGACTCACTTTTTGTCAACATGATTTTAGATTCTCGATCTACGATATCCTTTATCTCTTGCCGGTATTTCATGGCGCCAACGAAATCCATCTTAGAATAACATTCATTTGATTTCTCTACCAATTTCCTGATATCCTTTCTAGACATCAGAAGATCCAATACCTGTTTTTCTCTTTCGTTTTTATCCATAATCATTTATTTATTGACACAAATATAATTAAAGCCTAGATATTTACCTAGGCTTTTTAATAAAGTTAATCTTTTTTATTCTTTCTTTTTGACTCATCCCAATCCGATGAATACCTACATGTGTTTTGTTTGTGGATTGAGAAATCGCACCAAAAACACAAGGGCTTGGGGCGGGGTTCAAGGCAGGCCGGCTGGCGTCCCATGAGGTAGCGCTTCTCGTACTTATACCCCTGTTTGGCGTCGTCCCAAACGTGGGCTTGATAGCTATCTATTTTATTTGTCTCGAAATCATACATGTCAAGGAGAATATCGTTAAGCTCCTTGACCGATCTCTCTACTTTCTCCTTATCTACCTTCACGTTCTGATTGTCCAGCATGCGGGTAAAGAAATAGCTGCACATATCCGGCAATACCTTGTACTTTCTCAGTATGTAGAAGGCGTATATCGGATGCTGGAGATTATGAAGCAGCTTGTCTTCATCGAATAACTTTCTCCCGGACTTCCAGTCTATCGTATACATGGCTATCCTGTCCTTTGTCTTATACTCTCCACGCCAGTCCACCGATCCTATGATATGCACCTTATCGTACGTCACGCCATCCAAGGTAAGTGGCTTGGGTAGCTTATAGGGCAGGACGAAGTCCTCCTCCACGCCGGCCGGTCTCGACCCCCGGACCACCTTCTCCATTGGCGTAAGATCAGACCATGCCTTCTTATAATTGCCAGCAGCATCCTTCTCAAACAACCCCACAATCCATCTTATTAACCTAGCCGCATGTTGCATGGACTCGATCTGAGATTTTACGCTATCAAAAGGTATCTTCTCTATATCGGCGTAATAGTTAAATGCCTTACTCATGTCCTCATAAGAAGGTCTGCATCCGTTCTTGAAGAAATACTCCATCGTCTGGTGGATAACCGTACCATATGACGTAGCCTCATGCTTCTCCGTGGATCTGTGACCCTCCACGTAAGTCTTATACCACTTATACGGACACTGGACAAACGTGTCTATCTGCGAGTAAGAAGCGGCGAGAACCTTCTCTCCATTTATTATCTTACACAAGAGATGTGTCTCCGGGATAGTCATCATCGAATATATTTAAATCAAGTGATGTTTCGTATAAATCATATGCTATATTTTGAAGGTGATGGAATCCTTTGATATCAATTTTAACAACCGTGTTACCCCATAAACGTGTGATACTTAAAACGTAATCTTTTGTTATTGTCATATCCCCTTTATTGCGGTAATCATGATTATCATAATCGTTAAATCCAATCCAATCCAATATCCTCTCATTCAAGCTTATTGGATAAACATCACATTCGGAAGTATACCACTTTATTGTGCCATTATCAATTCTGCGTTCGAGAATCAAACTCCCTTTGTCCTTATGCATACCGGTAATACATCCTATCCTCCATATATTACCATCCTTATCTTTCACAATATTGCCTATTCTTAACTCCTTAACTGAAATCATATTCTTCCTCCTCTTTATAATCGTCATCGCAATCATCAACAAGAGGGGTCTCTAACCCCTCTTCCCAATCATCATATCCGAAATCCATTATTTACCCTTAACCCAATCATACAACATATCCACAAAAATCCCTACAGTTAGTTCATCGACAGATTTATCGCCAAAGACATCATCCGGTATCCTTATATCCATCTTTTCTTCAATCCCCATCAATACCTCTAATAAATCAAATGGATCCATAGCTAGATCAGATGACAAATTACTTTCTTCTCTTACATCGTCAATTACCTCTATATTATTAATGTAATTGAACTCATGCATTTTCTCGAATATCTCTTTCCTCGCTATCTTCAATATCTCATCTCTTTTCATAATCCTCTAAATAATCATCCAACATATTTATAAGCTCTCCTACCGTCAATTCGTGATAAGGCTTGACGCCAAGTGCCTCATCGGGTATACATTTACCCGTTTTCTTTTCCACTTCCATTATGACTTCTACAAAATCAAGGGAATCCATAGCCATATCCGTATCCAGCTTATCCTCGTTCATTATCTGAGCGGCATGATCAAGACCATTAAATTCACCCATCTTCTCGAATATCGCCTCCTTGACTACTTTTTCAACTTCTTTTCTTTCCATACTAAATCGACATTTTCAATCTTCTACCTAATTCTTTTTTTATATCCGATATCCTTTCGATATCCATCTTAACATCGCCCGTGATGGCGTATTCCTTATCCATTCTCTTGGGGGGATCCGGAAGCCGGCTTATGGCGAACAACCATGCCAGCTCCTTGTTCTTGTTCTCCTAAGATACAAGTCAGACGTCATGCCATACATTTTATGATCGTATCGAATAACGTTGATTCCGATAAACTCATATGCACGCTATACACATTTGATGGTTTCCAGATCAAGTTATCCAATCTCATCGTATACTCACGTTTAAGATCTATGTGGGATATTACGGCCCTTACTATAGGTTCTTCCTTGAAGTTGGTGTTAGCCACAAACCAGATAAGCCTTTTTTCCACCTCCTTGATAGCTCCTGTATCCTTACCCGTATCGTTATATACCCCAACGATACGGTCCCGGATCCCCTCGACCTCCGGTGTCAGACCGGGTGTCTCTATCAGCATCAGCAGCGACCCTCCCCTTGGCGTTATCTTCCACTTCCCATTCTTCTGAAGCTCGATATAACCAGATGCTTTATAACTATCTATTTTCTCCTTTGGAATGACGCTAGCCATCTCCTCTTTCTGCCGGATCATCAAAAGATACCCGACATCAGACATCGTTAATCCTGATGTCATCATCTGTTCAAAATTTATATACATAAGCTAATGAGTTAAAATATTGACCTGATTTTTCTGGCTACCCTCTCGACTATATCGGGATGATCATTTCCGTTATATATATCTATTAGCGTATCTATTATATGTAACCTTATGTTTTTCTTTGATGAATGAAACCAAAATCTCCATTTTTCTGTTTACAGGTTTGAACATCTTCAGTTCTGGTATAAGATAACACGCCACACATGATCTTTCAGCAAGTGATAATTCAACCGCTGCCTTTTCTATTGCTCTGCACATAAATGTATAATTATCATTCTTTATTAGATCGTAAGCTCTTCTCAACACCCTAAGGGCGTCTGCTTTCGATAATCTCTTTCCCTTTTTCATACTGTTTTACTGTATAAGATTCATTAGCCATACCAACTCTACCAACTGATATAGATTGATTTATAGATTGGTTAAGATGCCCTGCAACCGACATCTTAGCCCTAACCGTATTGGCGCATCTTAGAAGGATTCGATAATCCTCTAACGCCCTCTCGTATCTTACGTCCACCTAGCCCTTTTATCAGCATCAGCCATGCTCTTACATGTTCCGTCCTCCCTCAGGCTTATAGCGATCTTGTCCCGTATGATTCTGATATCATCCTCGGCTATCACCAGTTCGGCGTCAAGAACCCCCTTGTATGAGCTAAGAAGATCCTCCACCGCCACAACTTCCCTTTTTAGGTTCTCCAATTCCAATATCATTGAGTTGTCATTTATCCTTTTATACTCCTGTACTTTATTGGATACCTCATCACAGATACTCATGATCTCCTTTTCCCGTTCCCGATTTATGATATATCTGATGCTGTATTTAGCCATTTCCTTCAACGAGGATATAATTTCCTTTATCCCCATCTTATCCTCAACCGACAATGCGGTCTTCAAGAACATTTCCAGCACCTTTATCACTACAAGCAGGTAATTATGTCTCAATCTCATGTCAATAAGGTGTTTCGTCATGTACTATATTGAAATCATCACTAGGCGGTATATATTGTTGCTCCAACGGGATACTGGGAGGCGGGGGCGGCAGCGTCACCACAGTCGTGTCCGGCTTGCCGCTACCCACAGGGCATCCGAGCCTCCGGTCTTTCTTGGCGCACCACCCCTCCATCAGGATAATATCTCTCATATCCTTTCATGATATCTACATGTATCGCGTCAATCTCCTCTAATGACCGTTGACGGACCTTTACGATATGATGGAACAATAATCCATCCACACGGAAGGATCGTCTCGACTCGCTCTTAAAACGTTCCAGATTAGGATACCATCCTTGCGGAAATTGCATGTATGAGGAGTACCCGTATCTCCTTGGGATATTTAACGCTACCATAGCCGTACATAACTGTCCCAATGTATCTGATTGATAAAAATCAGATTGCTTTGGCATATGATCCTTTGGATCCCGCCGTCCTTCGATATCACGATTGAGTTGGGATATTATAAGAAAGAAAATATTAGGAAAAGTTCTTTTAGCGATATTACACATGGTTATCAACGAGTCGATATTTCTTTTGGCGTCTCCTGAACCTTGTACTAGAGCCGTATGATCTATAGACACGAATACCATTTTCTTATCCTTGTTTATTGGCATATACTCATTCCATAGAAAGTTTTGAAGCTCATCTACGGTTGATGGTTTAGGGATGTATGTTATTCTGCTAGAGTTCTCTTCTCTAAGGCATCTCCGCATTTCTTTTACCTCATCTTCTGACATCTCGTTAAGGAGTATATCTTGTATGTCTTTCCCTTTTTTTTGATAGTGAACGTAACATCAAATCTTCTGGGTTCATCTCAAACTCACATCTTAACCATACATAATCATCTGCCTGTGGATTGATATTGACATTCATCACATTGCTCATGATTTTTTGCGCCAGATAAGATTTGCCAACTCCGGGCCTAGCGCCTATAGCCACCGCATGTTGTGGGTAGAACCCGCCCAGTAACGCCTTGTCAAGATAAGCGTATCCAGTACGAGCCGGGAGAAGCTCTCCCGACTGATACTTTCTTATCCTCTCATAGGCATCAATGATAATCTCCTTGGATGACCTCCATATCCTATCCTCACTCATCCTCTTGCGTTTCTATCGCCAGCCGTATCGGATTTAGATCCTCTGTTAGCTGATCTTGATTTATATCTTAACCCCTTAGCTGTATGGCATAGGTCCTTCCCCTTCCGATAAGCCTTTCCCTTCAACTTATCGGTCTTGTAGTTCTTACGACCCAACTCCCGTCTCTTGGCTTTCTGCTCAGGTCTGGCGTTGATCTTCTTATCCGTCTCAGCCTTCTTCTTTCTGGCTTCCGGATGTGTTCTGTAATATTCAGTCGATCTCCCCATCCTCTTCGTCCTCCTCATCATCATAATTCTCCATGATAAGATCCTCTCCATCCAGATATGAAGCTTTATCCTTTAGCCTAGATCTCATACTCTCATAAGGGTCATCTCCGTTCTCCACCTCCCATATGCATGCGTATGGGCCTATTATATCACTTAACTTCTCGGCTCGATCCTTACTTATTCCTTTCTCTATCATCTTATCCTTGCAATAAGACTTGTCGAACATCGACCCTCCTACATAATATCCAGTAGGCTTATGAATAAAAATTACCTTCATCTTTTATATAATTAATATTATCTACCAAATTTATTATTTCTCTTCTTTATACAGTCGCCATAGCTCATATCCATATCACACACCACCGTATCGGTCGTGTTGTTTACCACATGGAACAGGAACTCCGGGCACCCGTGGCAGGCGTTGCTCCCGATCGCCACCGCTCCGTGCCTAGGGCAAGCCTTCTTTACCATGGTTCTATCATATATCCGTATATGATTATCGCCATACTTTTCAATATATCTCATGGTATTAAGTAGTGATGGCAAAGACATCTTATATGGGGATACATGTTCTATTGGTATATCCAATTCACCAGATAGGCTTTTGTAAATATCCTGTACATCCCGTTTTGTCCTATACGCAAATATATTAATCTCAGTCATTACCATATCCATACTCCTAAGAAGATCCGGCTTAGCCAGCCTCCCCATCGGTTTCCCAAAAGGATCGGATCTCATCCAAGCCCTACACTTCTCGCACCCAACTTGCTTCCCCTCCACCGTATTTATCATAGTGGATGGGATCTTGCAATATGGACATACGGATCCGTTTAACATAGCTTTCTGGGCTAAAGACAGTTCTTTCATACCTTTTCTTCTATCTCAACATTAAATAGATTGCAGAATCTATCAAAATTTCTGTTCTCTATTCTCATATCCTCCTCATACCTGTCAACCGATTTGATGAAATCATTATAACAGTCCTCGCACATCCATTGATTGATTACCGCTACATAATAGCCCACGGACGTAGGTCTGTTACACATATCGCAAATACCTAAGCACCCATATCTGGTGAGCTTATCCATCATCTCCTGTCTTGTTATTTCAAGCACCTTGAATTTCTTGTAATTGTTAACTACCTTTGCCATTGTAAATTTGTTTAATAATAAAATAATCCGCTATATCCATTCCCTCATTTATATTGGGTTTTGATTCTAGAAAATTACTTATCTCTATATTCATCCCCCTCATATCCTTGTCTACCTTCTTTCTCCATTCGTTGAAGCGTCGCCCTTATCCGGGTACAGGACTATCCGCCTCCTACCCAATGTCTCTATCATCTCCCTCTTCAACATATGGATACCGCCACAGGCCATAAACAACCTACTAGGGTACACAATGTTGCAGATAACAGCCGTCTTCTCTGACTCTACTATATACACCGGAGCGTCATTGGGATAGAAGTTGATAAGAAACTCCCCGAACAGGCATTGCCTAAGCAGGTAATCCTGACCGTCCAGTATATGCACCCAACATACGTGATCCATGGGAACCTTTACCCTCTTCCCGTCAGGCCCGTAGTCCATTATCTTTCCGGTCCGCACTACCCAATTCTTATCCAGTTGCCAGAACACACAGCACTTACCCCAGTCCCCGAATCTCATCATCCCCACCTTATACAAGCTAAATGCCCTATTGGTATAATACGATCCGAAGATATTGGATAGATAATCCTGAAGATCGGATGTCTCGAAAGGATTAAGCGTCTCAAACATCTTGCTTACCGGAATGCAGTTGGCTATATCGGATCCACGGGAGATCTGTACCTCCTTAATACTTTGTTTGAATCGGTAAAAGATCATTGTTCCCAAGTTCGCTCCCTGTTGGATATTTAAAGTAACCACATTTATTTTTATGATCACACACCCCAAACTGCTCTCCAACGATCTGACCGGTGGTTACGTCCACGTACGGCGTAAAACACTTATCCTTGCCGCATTGCGGGCACGTCAGCTTCCTCCTTGGTTTGCTATGATCCAGCTCATACCGATGAACGCTCTTATTGAACTCCTAAATTCCATCATCCTCTCCTCTCACTCATCACTCTATATATATAATCTCTCAGCGACTCTTTTCTTATCAAACCATTCAACTCAAAATCACCCTCTATATCTAAAGACCCGATCCTTGACGTAACCGTATAATTGGTTTTCTCAAACTTATACTTACCTTGAAGATATACTACGGTAGCCATATTCAATATAGGGTTGTCAGTCTGTCTCTTCAACTTATATTGACTTGTCTTAGCGGTAGGATCACCCGGAGCGAAGTTATATATCTCCTCTATCTCCAATATCTTTCCGTAATTCTCCAGTATCATTCTTCTATATAGCTCAAGCTGGAAAGCGTACTCGTCATAGAAATTGCCTTTCCTGTTTGATTTGAAGTCCAATATAGCGAATATCCTCCTGCATCTCTTTATCTTCTTTTTCTCCGTCTTAGGCTGACCTTTCTTGGCTCCCGTCTTATAGAACTCTCCTGTCTCGACCTCTATCTCCACCATCTCCGGCTCGCTATCCATCTCCACCACCGCGTCCACCGAAGAAGCTACCTTTAACCTGCTTGACCTCAACATCTTCTCGATCAATACAGGTTTTACATGTCTTTCCTTGCAGAATATGGCAAATGATATTAGATCCTCTATCAGCTCATCAATGTTATCCACTAATATCCGCTCCATCCTATACTTGTCTATTCTTAGCTTGGCTTCCTTGACCACCTTCCTGATCCATGTCGGGATCAGCTTTATCTTAACCCCGGTCAGATACAACCCAAATAGATAATGCATGATAGTACCTAAGTCAGCCCTGTAGTTAGCGTACTCATCAGGATCCTTCCCTTTGAGTCTCATCTCATTCTTCCACTTCTCCAAGGCGCCAGACGTATCACAATACCCATTGGCGATATTGTTAGTGGCTCCATCGTATATGATAGGATACCCATCAACATCCATCTCATAATACACACGTTTGCCGGCGACAGTCATTCTATATAACACCGGTGTCGGGATATCCTTTATCCATTCAGCGGCATAATACTGTTGCTCTGTCTCCAGATCATACTCAACTTCCATCTCCTCCTTAGGCTCGTTTTTAGGCTCTTCGGCAGGCTTTCCCTCCTCAGCTATATCTTTCTTTGGGATCGTTGACAAAACGTCTAATATGCCAAAGAAAGCGGTAAATTTAGGATCTGTATGATATGATCTTAATATTGGTAATGATGATCGCCACGCAGAAAGCATATTCATAATTAACCCAGATCTATCCTCTAGAACTACCTTGCTATCACTTACCATCGTTATATTTATATGATGCCTGTTCTCTAAACGAGATATCATATCCTCTATTGGCTCTTGGTCACTTATGACTTCCATGACCGAGTCTTTTCTATATATCGTATCACTTATAGCCTCGTATCCAAGAACTATAAGTATGTTTCGTTTTCTTCTGTCCATGATAATAATCTGGTTTTTAATTTACCATCCTCCTCGACTCTAGGTGCGAGATCCCTCATCCTTCTGGCTGCCAACAGCCATACGTTGCCAAACTCGTCCAAGAGCCGGCTGAAATCCATCGTATCTAATAGATAATCGAATCTTGTATGCTCATCAGCCGTCAAGTAGATAATGTTATCATTATCCTCGGCAACTGATTTATATTTCCGTTTAGGGTATAAGTGGCATATGTTGCTTACCCCAGGACATGGTATATATGCGCCGGTAGCAGATCTTCTTATCATGCTCAATCTAGCCACATGGGCGCCAAAGAAAACGGCTAGGCTCTTCCCCTTCGGCTTGGTCTTCACCCGTATCGCCGCCATTTCCTTTGGCGGTAGCTCCTTGGCTCTGCATGCGGGACACAACCCCTTACTCCTTATGGTTACCATCCTTCCGCATCTCTCACACGGTAACATCCTACCTCTCATGCCTTTTTCTTTTATAACTTTTGTTGAACTCCATAAGGCTCATAGCCCTATACCTCTTAAGCCTATTAATCTTACCCTCAGTCCAATCTTGATCCTTGAAGTTGATGATTGTATCGAATATCTGAGCTAGTTCCCGGATATTAAAACTCCTGTTTTGTATCTTCTTATAGAACCCCGATCTGCTATATCCTAATTTAGAAGCTAGATAAGTTTTGTTAGACAATGTGAGGGATACGATAAATCGTACCCTCCATTTTACTTATCTCCATCAACTTCTCGGCTATGGACGACGTGGTTTCGTAGCTAGCTTTACTGCCTACTATCCTCATTTTCTCCGGATTCCTGATTTTACCATCAAACTCGTAGAAGTCCATCAGTTTCTTCTCTTCCTTGATACAAGTGACAACGAAATCTGATATGGTTCCTTTGATGCCTTCCTCGAAATTCTTTCTGGCATGATCAAGGTCATTGGCCCGAACGATGTAGTTAAACGCCTTGCGTTTCTCATTGCCCGATTTCTCGTCTATCGTAATATAATCAGCCGTGACCTTATAGAATCGGTCTCCATCCATGGCAAATAATTCCGCTATCCGGAACCTCTTTATATCCACGCTAAACTCACCGGAGATGAATGGCTTCATCTCCTCTATGACTCTAGCCTCACATTCGGTATAAGAAAAGGCATCTACTAAATACTCTTCCTTTACCTTCTTCTTCATGCCGTTCTCGGCATCGGTCTCATAAGAAACCGTACATTTAAACCAATTGTGCATTTTAATCTATATTATTGTTAAACAAAGGATAATCTTTTATTCCTTCACGAATATATCTTTCCGTATCATCATCCACGCCATAAGCCTTCTTGAAAAATATCATAGCCTTATCCGTATCATTATCCACCAGTGGTAGATATTCCATTACAAAAAGCGACCTAAGATAGTTCATATTATCAATCCTATGTCTTATATCGGCTACTTTATCCCATATCTCGGCCCGAATCTTACTCATTTTCTTCATATTTCTCTCATATCTCTCCAGCTGGTCTTTATATTCCGCCTCAATCTTATCGTTCTTATCCTTGATAGACTTATAGATCTCCTCGTCTTTCGTATCAAACATCGGAGTATGTTTGATATTAATTATATCCAATTTGCTGTATAGCTTTTCATTGGATACGGCGAAATCATATCTAGTCCTGTATAGATCAAATTCACTTAATAACTTAGCTATTTTAATAGCATCATCCTGATCAAGAACGGCTATATTCAAGCCCTCCAAATAGTAGAAGAAATGAGATGGAGAAATAGATTTATAGCCATACGTCTTCATAACTGGAGGCTCATCCATAAACCTGACACCTTCCTCCGCACATCTTATTACGATCAATTTCTCTACCTGCTTATCAGTAAGATCATATATCTCCTGATCGGTCATCTTATCAATTGTCTTCATCATCCTCATCCTCCGATATCGTTATAGCCTTTGTAAACTTTTGTCTATAGACCTCACTCATAAGACAGGCAAAAGTCCTATCATCCATACTAGCCATAGTACTGGCCTCTACCGTCAGATCCATCTCGATGTTCTTTACCGAGATTTCATAGTTATCATCATCTTCTTTATAGAAAATGACTTTACCACCATACTCGAAACCATCATCCTCGGCCTTAACCATATCGATGATCTTCTCTAACTCCTTTACAAATTTACTCTTTTTCATATGTGTAATTTTTATGTGTCTACAAAAGTAGACATTTTGTTTTTGAATTAAATTAAATAAACATTATTAATAGTTAATACGCTTAGTTATTATATACCATTTTACACTAAAATCATAAAATGGTATATAATCACCTTATCCTCCATATATCTTAAGCCCTTTTATGTTGTATTTGCTTATATCCATACACAAATTACACCCTCCATGACAACAACACCACGAGCAAAAGGCTAGTCGCTCCTGCTCCGGCCTACCTTAATACCGCCTTGGGAACTGGACGGGATCGCTGGCAATAAAGTCGGCGGTTTCGTATTTGTCCGCCATGCATTTCGGCATGTCTACAAATTTGTCATTCATTGTTTATCCCTTCATTTGTTCGCATGCCAATCTATCAAGTTCCGGTGTAACGTTGGTATTCATTATGCCTTTCAAGCAAGGGCATTGTCGCCAGACTATATCATAAATCTTTGACAATTCAATCAAAGCCTCATTGTTTGATTCAACTGTCATAATCCAATTGTCCGGCGATATCTCTATCTCCCTGCATGGTATTTCTTTCTTGCCTTTTGGCATATATCAGTTCTGATAGTCTTTTACATTACATCTACCAAAATATCTTCCAGTGAGTATTCCGTTTTCGTCCGTCTCAAACAACCCTCCTGTCCATCCTATCTTATGGATGTTCTCCGTCCACGTTCGAGTGGCGAATAAAACTTTTACAGGAACTTTTGAATATGCATCAATATCATGGATACTCCCGTCCGGCTCTTTGAATATCGATGATTTTCTTTTATTCTGGCAACTCCCGTCTAAGCCTATTTTTTCCCATTCGCCATCGTCAAATCTCAAAGGAGAGATTATATCAAAACTGCAAAGTTCCTTGACGAGATTGATTTCAAATGGTGCCGAGAATCCGCTGTTACCATGAGAAGAGAACAGCGCGACAGCTTCTATTACCTGTTCGCGCATCCATTTGTTAGGACCGTCCTCTTCTTTGCTATATCCGGCTAATTCCAATTCTCTTATCGCATGTTTACATAAATTACTGTTTGCGATAATATACCGAAGAGCCTTCTTGTTGATAAGACTCTTCTCGCTCATTTTCTTTACAATTCTTCTACTCTTTTTCATGTTTAATGTTATTTAATGTTTTAATCACCAATCTCCTCTATCATTCGTATTGTGCCATGACCATCTGTTTCGCGAAATCTTTGTACGCCACTATTTTTGCGGGTTTGCTCGCATTCGTATTTCCCCGATACCGCCGACCGGAGACAAGGCGCCTGTATTAACACCTCTTCCCATGTTTATTCCTCCTTGTTATATAATTGCTTGTTTTTATATTCCAACATCCTTCCCATCCTCTTTAACCCAATTAACTGTATCGCAATACCAACAATACCCTGTCTTGGAATCCTTTTTATGAGAATGGGATCCACATGTGGCGCACCAATAATTATCATCCATATTGTATGTATAACTTTCATCCTCATGCATTTTGGCTATTCTAGCTACCCTATCCTCCAGCAGATCCTTTAGATAATGGCATTCGTAAGGTCTATCCTCTTCCTTTAATATATAAATATCGATATCCATCATGCTCCCCATCCTGTCCGTACACATACACTCGGCGGCATGGCGCACGTTCCCTTCCGGCATCCCCGGAACTATCTCCCGGATCACCGCCTCCATCTTCTGTTGGTATTCGGTGTCTACTTTGATCACCAAATCCTCTAATTTATCTATTAAACTCATGATCTTTTTACTTCTTTATATATAATATCCGTACTGTCTTTTCTATCTGCATTAATACAGCAAGTATTCTTACAATAATAATTCCTATCATTAAATATACATCCATCACAACCGCTACCGTCATCCTCTATTACCGCCAATTCTATTATTCCCGAACCGATATCATATTTAAATACTTCACCTATCTTATGATACCCTATATCATCCAACTTTTTTATATGATTATTTCTATTAAATATAAATCCATCGATAAATTCATTCATTTTATCGTTTGGATCATTTTTATCCAATAACGCCTCACATTCATTTTTGTCAAATCTGAATGATAGTATAAAATATCTTGCCATACCAAGATCTTCCAAACTCACCAGCTTTTGTATGCATAACCATATCCCTTGTCTTATGCCTTCCTCCTTAGCCTTATCGATCGTATTCTCGCTCATAATTCTATTTTCTTAAAAATTACACTTTTATCATCCTCTCTAACACTACTAAAGCATCTCATGTTACTACAGATATTCGTATCCACAAAACAACATTTACTACAAATGTCATTCCTAATGACTGTCTGACATGCTACCGCTTTTATAATTTTATTATTTATCCTAAAAGATTGTAGCTTTCTACACTCATCCTCAGTCAATCCAACGAACATGGGCGGACGCCTCGTTCCCTCGCCCACCTTACCCATACACGCCGGCTCCACCGGTAACGCCGCCCATGACATCTTGGATGTCTCTCCCGTAAATCTGATAGTGATTATGTGTAGACTAAAAATTACTTTAACTCAAATTTAATTCCTTCCGGGAGTTGGGAGCGATCCACGTTATTCACGAAATCATCAAACTCTTCTTGTGTGATCTTTTCCCCATAATCACGCCAGTTGAAAGATAAAGTGTTCGTGTGATTATAATATATCACATTATCGGTTGACAATCCATAATCAAATACACAGAGCATTACCTTTTTATCTGTTTCCGCTTTCCTGATTATCTTATCGTGTTGCTCACAAATCTCAGCACGCTTTTCCATCATCTTTGCCTTATGAGCCTCCTCCCTACGTTTTCCGATATTTTCCGCGGAATAATACCCGGCTTTAATGCGCTCTTCAATAATCAAACGTTCCTCGTCCGTTAATGTCAAAGTAAACCTTTCCTTTTCCGGCGTATACGGATTTACCCATTTCTTGCCACATAGGTCTTCAAGTTCCGCAATAAGCTCGTCTGATCCACGTTTCCATCTATCCACAATTCCCAGGTTGAAAAGCAGATACTTGAAATACATCTTATCGTCCACCGCTTCAGATAATTTGGAATATTCCTTGTCTGATATACGTAAATATTCAATAGCCACAGACTTATCGCTATTCTTTATGTGATACATACCATTTTCCACCGGATACATAGGAGCACCATAATGATTACAACAATGTAATGGTATAAACTTCGCCAATTCTGGAACATACTTCGCAATCTCATCGTGGCAGCAGCCTCCCATATACTCTTTATATATCCCATATTTATTTTTCCAACGAATGTCAGCGGTTATACTCCAATCACACATATTGTTATGACAATCATCATCTAACGATATTGTAGTCTTGATTTTATACTTATATCCGTTCTCGGTATAGTAATTCTCTTTTGAATAAACCAGTTTATTTGCTGTTTCCATACTATTTAATTTAATTGTTACACTTATGAAAAATAAAATCGGCGCAACTTCCCGCTATATCATTAGCGTCATTGCACCGATAAAAGCCTTCTGTTTCCAAGTCCACATCTACAGGATACCCTTCTGCTTGTTCCAAGAAATTATTAATTTCCCTTTCCTCTTCATCCGATAAATCAGTATAGACAAAGAATTACCAAGATCGTTAAGCATGCTTATATAATCTTTCTTGCTTTTCATGTCATAATATTACATTAAACAACTCGTTTAGCCTATCTATCTCATTTAAGTACTCATCTTCTTTATAAAACTTAATTTGAGTCCCATTATCCAAACCAAAGGACAGGGTGAAGGATATAACCCAGCCCGATCCGTCCACGGCCTGCCCCTTGGGAATCCAAGACATTACCGCCTTCTTGGATATCCACCACCTCCAACTCGCTCGATTTGAACCACGCCAACTTACTATAAGTTTCACCTATCCATATTATACTCATTTCCCCGTCCCGACTGACCTCCTTGACCAGCCATATATGGTTTTTAGTGTCCTTAATCACATTTAATTCGTCAATATTTGTAAGCCGAACAAAATCCATCGGTCGTATCATTTTATTCTCGTCCATGTCCTTATCCTCCTATATTCTTTTTATTCTCTCAATTTACGCTTAACCTCTTTAACATATTTAGCAGAATGCAATCCCCTATGCAATCTTATAGCCCGATCTATATCCTTTTAGGATTATGGTGAGATTGATATATCTCGAACATTTCCCTAGCCTTGACAGGATTCGTTCGATCTTCGTACCTATATCTCCTTTTCTCTCTTTTAAGGCGTAATATCCTATTAACCTCATCAACGTATATCCTTTTCATTTGCCACCTCCCTAAGGCCCCGGATGAGGCGTTGTACGCCCGATCGTCATTCCTTGACTCCACGAAAGACAGGGCGGTCGCCAGCTTATCCCATACCCGTGCCTCGACCACGGCTGGCCTTGGGGCGTGGGGCAAGCCACCGCTCCCTTTTGGCGGTGTCAATATTATCATCACCGTCACGAGTAAGTATCTTATCATGTTTACTTGTTTTTATAAAACTCCTCCCCAAATTTCACGTTATCCACATAATCCTCCATGCACTCATAAACAATTATATGAATATCCCCCTCCGTGTATGTTACCTCAGACATTAACCTCTCATCGGCCATCCACCAAGAATAACTATCAATATGCCGTATCTCAAATCCATGATCATGCAACGCATACATAACATTATATCTTAAATCCCTGTCCATCATCACACTCGTACACGATATAGCCATTGATACTTTCATGAGACCTACCGAACGTATAAACGTACCTACCCATCAACTCATACAACTCCCTTGCCACAGGATTCGGGATCGCCTCATCCATATCAAAATCCACATCTGGATCAATAACCCACTCTACATCCCGCTCATCAATACAAGCCCTAGGCATTCCTATTGTCCGTACATAAAGACGTGATCGGTGATCCTCGCTTAACACCGTCCCGATATACTTTTCCCCTTTGGCATATCCTATATTATGGTTGCCGGTTATATTAAATACAATTTCAGCTCCTATCTTAATTTCATCCATATTCAAGATGTTTGTATCATTTGTTATCTTTTTTATACAAAAAGAGGATATAATGGCATAATATTATGATATCAAGACACGAATGCGTTATCTATCATATTATCATACATATCCTCTATACAACGTCATTTATGGCATTATATCGTATATGATGCCGCAGGCCATAAATACATCTAATTAACCCTTTTTTTAGGGCTTATTGCCATTTAGGTAACTAGCTATGCCTAATATTTTCGAAATAAGGGCTTTTTTAGCCTTATACTCATCGTTTATCCCTATTATCGCATATCTGTATACCATCCCATCCTTCGACACCTCCACGCCCACGTATTTAGGCGCAACGGCATCCCTATGTAATACGATAAACGGGCTTTTGCCGTCTAGCTCATTTATCAACCGGTTAAACTGTCTCCTTGTCATCTGATAGTGATATTATTTCCTCCTATTGATGTATTGTCGCGTACGACCTTCCTCTATCTTTTCGAAGTAAAACTTATTCCCATATAACCGGGTGAAGCAGATGTTATACCCGAAATGTTCAGCGCGCGTCTGATCTGCGCGTAACCTCTACTGATGTCATTATTATCAATCAGCGTAACAAAACAATGTGATCCTACTTCTGTATTCAAAACCAGATTTTCCCAATCTTTTACCTCCATATCAAATCTCCTTAAATAATTTTTTGTTATGATTATCGCTATTATACCATTTATCAATATTATCGTACTGCTTTGGATAAACCCCATAAGACCTACACCACCTAGGTAATGGCCCGTTCAGCACGTCTAACGCCGCCTCAAGGTCAAACGTAGCTTCCTCCTTGACACAACACCCCGTTCCACTTCCACAGCTCGGTATATAAGCTCTACTATACGCTACGCTCATCCCATATTCCCCATGACTCAGATACCCGATGTCGGGTGAATCAGGGAAGGCGTAATACAACATCGTATAATCACCCTTACTCCAACCTCTATTATAAGTATCATCCTGCCATGCGAAAACCCTGCAACCGGCCTTCTTTAACTCATCAGCCGCTTTTCTTAAAATATTATCTCCCATATCATTTATATTTAAATTATGCCAAGGCGCCGGGAACCGACCCCGGACCATATCCGCACACGTACGATCATGGTATTCCTTCCGCCCCGCCAAGGCTTGGTTCAACATTAACAAACTTTCATATCCTCACACATCTTAAAAAAGACCTCTCTTATGATCCTCTTGTATAAGATGTATATCTCATCATCATCCTCATCGAACTCCACGCCCCATGAACGTAATAAATATCTAATGTCGCAATCCGCTATATGAATCCTAAATATGGATGGAACGCTCATTATGTAATCCTCAAAAGCTTTCTTAATCCCATCCCTTTTGATATGTTCTCTATACTCATCCTTGAACACGTTAAGCATAAAAGATAGATATTCCCTATCATATTTAAACTGCTTCCCATAATTATCTGTATCTATATGATCCAGTATATATATTTCTATCGCGTCTCTATCGTATCTTGACATACTTCTTCCTCCTCCTTTTGATATTTTATAACCTTTTTCTCCCCATACGCCTTCGCTAACTGGATAAGTTGACCGGTAAATACCTTGGTACGGCGTTTTACGATCTTATCCACCAGCCCCGGGCATCTGGTTCTCCACCTATAATTAACCTCACCTTCAGCTTTCTTCTTGTAATACCTGTAGAATGTTACGGCTACTACCACTTCCCCATTCTGTTCAAAAGCAACCAAATCGTAATTGTCGTAAGTTGTTTCGTTCATCGTGTAATATATTTTATAAATTCAATCACTTTCTTTGGCAGTGAATCTATATCCTTCACTCTTTTACCAAAATTGTACATATGACTTCTATGCGGATAATAATCTCCCGCATACATCCCCACTCCTAATGGATGGAATGGATCCTCACTACATGAGAAAACAGGATAATACACCACCCCATAACCATCCTTTATATTTTTATTTACATATACTATGGTATATCTATCAGCCACTTCATCGCCAAAATCATATACTCTTACTTTTACTTTCACGCCATCCGCGTTTGTTATAATATTATCCATATATACCTCCTTTGTTGTTCACTATCCGACTAATCTATTTCCCTTCCATATAAGGTGTATATACCATACCATCCCCTATCCATATTTACCACCTCAATATGATGTATATGATAACAACCATTAGCTATTCTGCCGCAATCGGCTATCACCATAGCTATATCCCTATACCCAGAATCAATGAAAACATGAGCCAACCTACATCCGTTAAATATAGATACCTTGATATCGTCTTTCTCTTTTATAATCCTTCTCATATCATATCCTCCTATCAAACTAATCTATCCTTTTACCATAATTAGTATATGACCCACACCATCCACGAGCCTCATTCGACACCCTAATATGACCAATGGGCTTATCCCCGACCATATTATTGGCGTACGATATTACATCCGACATACTTCTGAATCCGGAATCCTTAATGGATTTTATAAGCGTCCTATCATACCCGAATACCAATATCTTCACAATATCTCTTTCTTTCACAGTCCTTCTCGCTCTCATAATATTCTAGCCATAAAATAAACAAACATAAAATCCACCTTATCATAATCCACCCTATGACCGGTTATCTCGAATATAACCCTACGCTTTTCGATAGTCTGTATATTATCCAACTGAATAGCTATGTAAGGATATTTCATAACTTTCTCTCTATTGATGTTATTCAAAATAGCGTTGACATCTTGCCTGCGAAAATACATATCTACCCCTATGTAGCTGGCAGCCAAAAGACATTCGTCTATTATCCCATCTGTATCGAATAACAATAACATATCATCCTTCTCGATAGTATATTCCATATCAAGAATCTTGATACGTTTGCTTCCGTCCTTCTTATCAGCTATAAGAATCTCTATCATATCCTCGTCAGTCGTAAGGACATAATACGCCTCATCCTTTGTAATATTATCACGAAGGTAAAATAGCGCTTCATCTTGTAATCTTAGTAATCCTATTTCGTTCATATTCATCCCTATTGTCGCCAAGGGGAAAAGGACGGCGCTGGCGACAAGGCCTGTCCAGCCTCCCCACAGCCGTCCGCATTCCCTTGGTATCATTAACCACCTCAAATAATCTCATAATCGAATTTCACATTCATTTTCTTCCGTCCCCATACCACTATTCTATTATTTCCAACTTCCCGTAATAAGGATAAAAACAACCGTCTCGATAAACCGAATATCTGAGCGTTTTATCCTTTGCCTCATAGATGGAAACACAACCGCTGTTATAAGCGTTGGATAGTTCTTTCGCTACAAATCCACCTATTTGTTTATAGGTTTTAGGCGTATCCGCCAACGGCCTGCCTACATATATTTTTACCCTCTTGCACTTTTTGTCGCCTACGCATATAGCCTTTCCTCTAAACTCCGTTAAATACATGAATCTCATATCAGTCAATTTTAAATCCAACATTCCTCTACCTCTATCTCCATACGATCCTCCCAATTACATAAATCAGGATTCTCTCCTCCATAAAAGTAATAGTAAGCCCTTACTTCAATATCGCCCACTTTTATGCATCCATCACCGCACCATCCCACAATATCGTCATCCCTGCATACATTTGTCGGTTCAGCGCCAAGCGACAATAGCTTGTTTATTATATTGTCACCGAACCTTTCTTTCGACTCCTCTTTCGTCATATCACTATCAGATTTTTAATATTACACTACCGCCAAAGGGAAACAGGGACGGACGACCAGCGGGCCCGACCCCACGCCATCGCCGCCTCCCGTTTCCCTTGGTTTCCTCCGCATCACCCCATACCTATAAACAATATCTACCCGCCATCGCTCACAACCGCCTTGCCTTGACCGGAAATCCCTACCACTTGTAAACCTTTACATTTGATCGGAAGATACCCCTTGCTCGGAAGATACCCCTTGCTCGAAAGGTGTTTTCCTTGTCTGGAGGCGTTTTTCCTGTTTGTTTGTTTTTCCTGTTTGTTTGTTTTCCTGTTTGTTTGTTTTCCTTGTTTGTTTGTTTTTCTTGTTTGTTTGTTTTTCTTGTTTGTTGGTGTTTTTTTCTTGTTTGGAGGTTTTTTTCTTGTTGGAGGTTTGTTTGGAGGTTTTTTTCTTGTTGGAGGTTTTTTTCTTGTTGGAGGTTTGTTTTCTTGTTGGAGGTTTGTTTGGAGGTGTCCCATCACGCAAACCCCACCCCTCCCTCTAAATCCCCACGAAATCCCAAGACCTTCCGCTACTTTGTTCCACGTGGAGCGCTGATTCAGTCTAGGATATCGAGGTCTTTGCTCTTGATTGCCTTATATATCTGCTTTATGCAATGTATTAATAATAAAACCAATAAAAGAACTATGATCAAAGGCAAGGCGTCGCCCGTAGCTATAACATACCGCCCCAACTCAAACGCCATGTAACCACAAAACAAGGTAAGTACGAAATATATAAATATCCCCATAAAAATATACAATAAGTATCCGTAACTTAGAAACAATACCCAAATAATATAATTAATTGAGTATCAACAATATAATATATATCAAGCCTTAGAGCTACCTCTAAGGGAAGATAAGCCCAGATATAGATAAAAAATATACAATAAGTACCGCTTATTATATACCTTTTAGGATCGATTCAAGCGCAAAACCATACATAAGGGCACAATATACCCGTCTGTATGGATATAGATATATACAAAATGATACATAATAAAGCATTTTACTTACGTATTTTCGGTCAAGGCTTAAAATTTACCGACTTAACACTTTTATGTGTAAGCAAAACATATGAATATGCTATCATTCTGTAAAATATAGGCACAAAAAAGCCCTTCCGTCTTATATCACTACAATACGGAAGGGCAAAACTTTAAAATCAAATAAAAACAAACGACTACTGCCTCAATTTGTTTGCCATGTAACTAACACGCTTCCGCCTGCACTTATCCGACTCCCTGCTACAATCTAATTTATTAGAATTGTATAGTTCTTTGGTAAGTTCAACGTAAAATTCCATTTGGGCTTTTTTGATGGACTTTAAAGCCTTTTCTTTTTGAATGGATAATTTCTTATTCAAATTATCAAACTTTTTTTTGTACATAATCTATTCTTTTTTAATGGCACCAATAAGAAACGGGAGACCGGGGACGACACGGCCGGCGTTATCGATATAACCAGCCGAACGCCCGCACGCCCCCCTATTTTCTTTGGTTTCGTCCCTTTGCCGACAACGAAGCCGACCAAATACGCGCATACGTTGTCCGTGATACGTATCGACAAGGCGCACTTTGTCCGTCAATTTAACCGCACAAAATACCCTTGTAAGGGTTGTTATTTTGCTACTACATATAGCGCATAAGTATTTAAGCCACCTTAAACGCTATTGTTTTGATACATTAGCACGGTTATAACTCCGTTATGCACTCCATACGTGTTACTCTAGCAACGTATGGACATACGCCCTATACATGCGTATATACACCAACGTACCCCGTGATTTTACACGGCCTACTAGGTTACCTAGTGTACTTACCGGATTGATATAAACCTAAAGATAATAGTACTATTATAGACTATAATAGTACTTAAACCACATTGTTAAGCGGCGGCCCACCTATTGCAAGTTTTCGATACCCTAATTACTAGCAATATGTTTATATCAATATGTTAAATATCGTGTCCATTTAGTCTAGATCAGTGGCACGGCGTGAACGTATGGACATTACCACCATAACGCCCCTATACATAAATAATATAGGAGCCGATTACTTGCTATCTTTCGTTTTTAGGATGCGTCAAATAGTATGTAACACATTTAGCAATAAGATTAAATGTATATCGTTTGATAGGTACGGCACACTTTACAATACGTTTGTCTGATCCGTTAAACACTTCATAATATACTCCCCCCTCATATTCTACAGGCTCGTTATACCCAAAGCGTTTATGTGCTTTGCCTGTTATCGATATTTCTGCCACCTTATCCTCTGATAATCTCGTGTTTTATCCTGCTCCTGTTTATCGAAATATACTCTTTCGATCTCCTTGTAGGCGCAAAAGGTTTCATCCACACGTGGTAGTATTTCTTTGCAAAGTTGTATTACTACTTCTTTATCCTTTGCTAAAGATACCAAAGCGGGGACAATCGATTTATCTACTTTGATCTCATTTTCTTTCAAAATCTCATTAACTTCTTTTCCAGATTTAAAAAGTTGACACCAAGCTTTGATCGCACCTGTGAGTGTTTTTTCACTTGCTTTCTTTACCTCGTTCTGTACTTTGTTTAATTCTTTATTTGTCATTAGATTTGCCCGTACCCTCGGGACTTGTATAGGCTTCTGGTGCGCCGGTTTGTTAATGTTATTTTTACATAGGCGAATATACTACATGTTTTATTTTCAAACAAATATTTTGCAATAAAAATTCGACGATTATATGTAATAAATCTAATCAAATGTAAACGTATATTAAAATATCGATTTATATGATTGACAATCAACAAGTTAAATACAAAATAAGCATTATTTTTCGGATCGCAGATCGTTTGCCGTTCCTGTTTCCCGTCCTTTGTGGATTAGGGGGGGGCTGGTCCAAAAACGGCAGCCCGGCCGGGCCGATTTCGGGGAGGTGATCCGTCCCGCCTAACCCCCCCCTTATAATCCAATTATTTTATTATATTTGCGATATGATAAAAACATAACATATTATGAATAAAAAAGTTAAATACATAAGGGGTGGTATTTTAACCCTCAGATAAGGAGGGGGTATGTTTAGGCGCAGGACTTCTTCTTCCGGTAAGATCCACTACCGTGTTAATATAAACAAGAATATGTGTCTTGGCGTTGTAGATATATATATTGATAGGAAGCCATATCAACTTGGTTTTAACGGATCTTATCTTGATATATATCGCGATAAGAAGATAAAAACTATAAGCATAAGTGGCCAGATATCATATCTAAATCCGGAAAATGAGTACAATATTATTTTGGGCATAAGTGGAGGTATTATAGAGGGAACCCTTACGTATCAATATAATTCGGGTATGCATTGCGAGTTGGCTAATAAGGTGATATACGGGAATAGGATAACTAATTTTGTTCCTGTAACGGTGATAGAAGATCCTGGGGAGATCATTAATTTCACTTACAGATCTGAATTACAGACTCAGGTTTTAGATGAAAGTTATGTAACTTGGGATGGTGATTATATATCAAACAATAATTGTATAGTAACTGATCTTTGTTCGGGATGTGAATCTTATGCCTATGGGAAAAGTTCTCGTGGTAACTATCGAGTAACGGTAAGGATAGTGTAATCCCAAGGGAAGGAGGGAGACCTCGTCCTTCCGGGCCTCCCCCGTCCTACCACCGCCTCCCGTTCTTTTTGGCTTCTCCCTGTCTTATCTTTGGAACAAAACTACAATCATGTTTAGAGACATACTACATAAAATCAAGATCTTCTTCTGCGATGAAGATATCGAGAAGATAAATGTAAGGGATAGTACGGTTATCCGCGACAACGAGATACATAAGATGTATGACGAGATACTTAATGAGCTAGGTGATTTGGCCACTGTCGTATCTAGGAACTACGTGTATGGCAGGATAAAGGACAGTACTGGATTAAGTATCCGTCATATCAGTAGGATAATAAACCATACTAAAGTCGAGGAGATATGATTAAAGACGTAATGGAGAGGGATATGATAAATGAGATATCCACGTTGTTTGTAATGATATTCACGTCAGGGTAGATGTTTGTCCTGCCGATGTTAGATATAGAGTGTGATGATATTACTATCATAATAGGATCAGGAATAATACTATCTTTTATGCTAACCATAATCCCGATCTTGCTTTCTTACGATATAAGGGATGAGATCATTGAGTTGATTGAGGATATAGACAGCCAGATCGTGGTATGCACTTCGGTATATAAAACGAACCTGCCCTAAGTAATTCCTAGGGCAGATATTAATATCAATTTGACTTCAAATACGATTCTATTCTATCAGCGGCCTCATTAGGCGTATGTCCATCCCATTCCCATGCCGTATCAAGTTCAGGGATATTGAATAACCCCCAATACCGGTTCTCATAATGATTGGAGATCTGACCTGTAGGTAGTTCGGCCATTACAATAAACCATCCTCCACCGAAGCATTCCTCCCCATCATAATGCTTATGTGACTTACAGACCTTTACATCCCCTTTAGCCAGCTCGTTGAAGAAAGCGGCATTATAAAGCATTCGATATTTATATAGTTCGTTAAATGTATGATACCCGTCGGATATATTACCCATCTCATCTTCATGTAAATATATTTTCTCGAATATATCAGACCTACAAGGATAAAACTCTCCATTTACCTTTTATGATATAATCACCTACATTGGCTGTCATAACACCTTCAAGGGTTTTTATACTGCAATCAATACAAGGAGGTATACCTCTGTCCGCGTCACCTTCACGAATAACTTCTATTTTAACGCTATCACCAGCGAAATCCTTGATCTCATCATTATTAAAGCCTTTCCATTTTACGGCTTCTATCGCAATTGGTTTCTTTACATATCTATTCATAATTTTACGATTTAATATATTATTATTTTTTGATATACCTTTCTATAAGATCTATGGATAATTTAGCGCCCAGCTCTTCCTCCAACAGGTTAAGGTAGTTCCGGTGCAGGCATCCGCCCCGCTCCACCTCCCTAAAGCCGGCCCCGTCCCGGATCCTGACCAGCCCTTTCCTTGGATCCATGTCGATCAGATCCCGAAGCTCGTTCATATTCTTGAACCGGTTCTCTATTACCTTAAATACATCGATATCAGGTTTCTTATCCTTATTCTTAGGCTTTATCTTAATTCTCCCGCTCATAAGACATTAATCACTTTCCAGTACTACCAAACCCTCCATTTCCTCTCTCTGATTCTCCAAGGTCTTCTAACGACCCTACTTGATCCCATACGATGCGTTCCCGTCTACGGATAAGCAATTGAGCTACCTTATCCCCTGCCGAATAAGAAGGGTCTCCATAGTGATCTACACGTCTAGTCACTACCATAATCTCCCCTCTGTATCCCTCATCTACGGTACCCGGAGCGTTTTGGATAATTGACTTAGTTTTTGTAATGCTACTACGTGGACGGATTTCCATCTCATAATCCTCAGGTAAAGCTACATGCACACCAGTATGGTATATAATCCTACCCCCGTCAAGTTCTATGTTTTTAACGAACAGATCCATGCAAGCGTCCTCCTTATGGGCGTACTTAGGCAATATCGCTCCTTTTTCCAGCCATATCTTGACCTTACAAGCATCTATATCTTCAAGTAATGATTCTACCTCATTATAACTCATTGGTTGTTCTGACGCCAATGAAATGGCTCTTGCCAATAAATCTTTAATCTTACTCATTTTATCTTGTTTTTAAATTCCTTCCCTTTCGGGCATTGTAATTTACATTCCTCGCCACAAGCGGAACAGTTGGGTCTCATTCCGGGCACCCCTCTTCCCCCGTACGGCCAGTAGGCGTAATCGCAGACGCTCCAGAACGCCTCCATCGCCCTGATCTTGGCATCGACGGTTATCTTCTCCTTCACCTTTTTCATGCTCTTCCTGAACTCATCTTTCATATCCTTCCCTTCTATCTGTCTGGCTTTACGTCTCTCGTTCCACCAATTGTAGTAGAATTTGTCTGCCATCTTATAAGCTTCTGGGTCAAATTTATCACGATGCAGGATAGGTGCGTCCTTGAACTTTCTCAAATTCCTGCCACAAACATAAGCGAGTCCTGCGTACGGAGGTATGTCCTTAGGATCAACCAACCCATCCGGAACGCAGTAGTAGAAGTAGTTGGGGCGGCCGTACCTGACCCAGTCTCCGGTCTCGTACAGGGCTTGCTTCCGAGCCTCGAACCAGCCTTGCATTACTTGGTGCTTGCCCTCCTTCTCGAAATCCTTGTTATAGTCAGCCAACGGATCTTCACCTCAACCTCATAAGCGTACATGGATCTGGTTATAGCCAGATAATCGGACTCCCAGTTATAGACATACAAGTTGTTTATAATCCATCTAGGAGATACCAAGAACTGTCTGTTAAGGATATCCAATATCCCTCTTTCAGTGTATTCAGCACCTTTATTTGATTGCCGTGTTCCCATCTCCTGTCATAGGATTATTCCTTAACCCAACCGCCATTATAGCGTTCGATACCAATCTCCGTAATCCACCCATATCCTTATCATGGAACGAGAAAGTAGTTAAGTTATGTGATTCAGTAATCTTATCATAAGACTTTATCATCAACACAGCCACATACTCACCAATCATCTTCCCGTTCATGATATCAAGATCGATTATGCCGTGATCTATTAGATCAACCACATCCCATCCTGATGGTAGATACGTTTTTATTTGATTAATGTCCATCCCAAATAGTTATTATAAATAGGAGGGTCGTGCTACCCTCCTATAGATTACACACGAAAAATAGAACTGAAAGCGATCTTAATTATTAATTCCGTAGGCTGTCTACCGGTTATCGTTAATTACCGACCTACGGGAATATGTTTAAGAAAACACCATGTAGGGAGTGGGGGAATCGAACCCTTATCCACGCTACGATTAGGAATCGTAAATTCTATCCGTTAAATTAACTCCCCTTTAAGCGTCCTGATCCTCCCAGACAAGGACACTACATAAATCTAAACTCTAAACCTAATGACAAACATTATTAATCCAACTGTGGACCCGGCCGGACTTGAACCGACAACCTGCTGGTTATGAGCCAGATGATCCAACCAATTGATCTACGGGTCCTAAATACACCACATCGGATTTCATAAGAGGGATGTGGATAGGAATTTCTCGTAGTTTATATAGTAACTTTATGAAACTATTGTCCAACATTCTAGCATATAGCGCCAATCCTCGAACGGGAATGTCTCTACACCAGACCTACCCCATCCCGTCCCCCAACTGTTCTGTAGGACGAAGCCGGCCTTGTCCCAGCCGGTGAGGATAACGGCATGACCTCCCAAGTTCTGCCCTTGGCCTTGCCAGAATCGATTACCATAATTATAGCAATACAGACCTATAACCAGAGGCCCATTCAGCATCAAAGCCACCTTAGCTGATACCGGATCTATGATCCTAGCGTAACTGTTTATTTTCTCCCCATCTACGCCTACGTTCTTGATAGACTTGATAGCGTCACGAAGAACCATCCCGTCTTGATCCTTATCCTCTCTCAGATCATATATATCGTAGGGAGAGATCTTAGCCGGTCTTTTAATAGCCCTTATACTCTTTCTCCAGTTAAGTATCTCAGCTAAGCTTACCGCAGCGCAAATAGGAGAAGATCCTTGATCCACTACGCTATCAACGTTGTTGACCTTATACTCATCAGGGACAGCCTCATGCTGCATATTCATGATAGCGTCTCTGTCATCCACAGGGGATGGTATATATCCTAACCCGTAACTCATTTTTTATCCTTTTTATGGTAATCAATTATCTTGATATTAAACGTATCGGATCTTTGCCTTACCTGTATAGACCCTCTAGCCTTTCCCTTGGCGTCGTACAGGGCGGTGAAGCCAAAGTTATCGACCCGGCCGTCGTCCAGCGTAAACCGCCACTCCTTCCATTGGCCCATCACGGTCCCGGAAGACACTATGGAATCCACCACATAAGATATATCAGTAGTATCATATTCCGTATAGTAGGTTCTTGACGTACTGCATCCGACAACCGCTAAGGTAAATAACGTTAACAAGAAAAACAAGATCTTATTCACTTTTTTAGATTTTTTACGTTTCTTAGATTTCGTCTTATCCTCCGCCTTATTCTCGACATTTACGTCAATACCAGCATCAGCGACCTCGGGGGCGTTATTTTCAGGTATATCAATATGACCTGAGTTAGGATCCATCTTATCCTCATCAACAACAACCTCATCAGGAACATCGATGTCTAAAATCTCTGCCTCAAGATATTTGATACGATCTGACATGATTTTATTCTGGTCCTCAAGTTCCTTATATCTTCTTCTAGCCTCATCGAGTAATTTAGATGATAGTTTATGTTTCTTCTCGATATCCATATAAGCCCGTTTAAGAGTTTCTTTCTCTTTTACCGACTCATTATATAGCTCTCTTGATTTACTAAGCTCATTCCCCATCTTAACTATATGAGAATCCTTGGAATCTATATCCATATCAAGAGAATCGACAAGCGTATCAAGATACTTTATTTTCTCTTCCAATTCCGTTATCTTCTTACTAGCATCCTCATAATTTCTTTTTAATCTACTTGAATAACTAATAGCCTCATCAAGATCTTTTTTTAGAGTATTTATATAACTACTCTTTACTATCTTCAATCCGAACATTTTTATCACTGTTATAAGTTTTACGAATATCGGCATTTATCTTACCGACTATAATTAACTCAGCTATATGTTTATCTTTCTCGACTATAGCCATATCCTTACGGACATTAGTGACCCTGATCATGATATTCCCGTTATTAGACGAGACGAACGGTGATCCCACCAAAGTAAGTCCCGTATCGCCGGTAAACGACGGCAGCATCATCAACACCCCTATGGTATTATCCGGGAACGATGCCCACACCCCTGTGTCTATATCAAGGACATCACCCTGCCCTAATGGGAAGGCATTACCCTGCTTGATAGGAATATCCTTACCCAACGAGTTCCATGCTTTCGAGAATCTTACGGAGTTAAGGAAGATCTTTCCCTCTTTCTCCACCATCCCTACCATAGGTTCGCAATTCAATCTAACCTCGTTTTGTTTATCATCCGGCTTCTCCTTAAGCTCATCAAGGTCTCTGGCTGATGTAAACGACTTGCTTTCCAGAAGCTTTTTAATATCCTCAATACTGGCCATTATAATTTGATTATTAAATAAACGATCTTCAGTCCTAACTTCAAATCAGATGTCTTCTCGAACATCTCCCTAAGAGGTAAGATAGTAGCGTCAAGATCTGACGCTACCCATTCTCCATCCTTATAATACATATTCTTTTCCTCGGAATACGCTACACAAGGTCGATGCCCTAGGTTCTTCATAACCGTATCTACCTTATTTTGGGTAGGCATCGAGACACGATTCACTTTAGTAGATATATTGAAATTACTCTCCATTAAATTACTCATTTTCAATTAGTTAATTAGAAAGGTAGGTCACTGTCGTCTCCAAAGGAGGATATTGTGGCGGCTGCTGACCTCAAAGAAGGCGCTTGGGCTGTCTGAGGCGGAGCCTGCTGGTATGATGGAGGAGGCGTCTGCCGCGGAGCCTGCGTAACGTATGACGGTGGGGGCGTTTGCGTTATATCCTCACCAGCGTTGTTTTGGCTTGGAGACTGAACCGGTCTCACGCCATCCGCTTTAATACTATGGATATATTTATTAAGTACCTGATAAGCGAAGCGTCTTAGGTCGTATAATCAAACTTCTTATTCCCCATTATATCAGTACTCTCAACCCTGTCAGGCCATCCATTCTGCCCATTCTTATAATATTGCTGGATAAACTCGTCCTTACCGTCAGGAGTCTCCCTTGCGTATGAGATAAAGAAATTACCGGGAGCATATAGATCCCCTTTCTTAGCATGAGCAGGATTGATCACCACCTTACGTTTCAGGTCGATATTAGGCAAGTACCTTACCAGTGACTTAACGTAATTATTGATACCTCCTTTTTGAGTCATCAAAGGAATGTTTATAAAGTAATTACCATCCTCATCACTTATCTTTATGGATAAGTATTTGGCATTTATTCCATTGAACTCCACTTCTCGCACATTGATATCAGACAAATAACCTTCGATACCGTTCCAGAATACCCTCCAATAAGAAACGGCTCCGGTCTTCTCGTTTATATGCTCCTCGAAACCTTCCTTTGGTTCTCTTGATGACTGATATAATAATCCGCTACCACTTACTTTAAAGTAATGGTTATTACCACCTGATGAATTTTCTCTAACTCCCATTTTATATATTTTTAAATATTAAACAATAACTGATGATGACAAGAAATACTCGTTCTTATTATCCTCCCCATAAATCTTATTGAAATGAGATTTATGATCATGCTCGATAACTATCCTATTCCACGATATGCTTTTTATGATACCCAGATATCTTCCACATAACACGTTGCATACAATATCTTCACCATAATGAGACAAAGGGGTAAGTCTTTCCTTACATGATTTACCTGAAGACGGGCTCTCTGACATAATACCGCATCCTTTATCGGTAAATATCAACTTGCAATGATCGAACTCATTTACCTTAAGATTGTTTTGGAGGGCTTGGACGAGTAGATCCTTATCAAAGACATAGGTACTTGTTTTGACAAAATGCTCGTCCACGAACCTCCAATTTGGATAATTACCCTCAAAATGGGTCTCATACATATCCATATCAGGCGTAGAGAATAAGTCTTAGTATCGTCCACTTTTATAGACAACATATCCGATGACTTATTGATATGCTTATCAAGCAATATCGCGGATTCGTTCGACACCGGGATAAACATCTTCTCTACCTTATCCTGATTAGGGACAAAATACCTGTAAATAGTATTTCTATCCGTACTTACTATATTAATATTAATATCATCAATATCAATGACCACATTCTCGATGCATGGATAAAAATCATCTACCTCCGTATAATCGCTGGCTTTGTTAAGAACCGAAACATAATCGCTCATCTTAATCTTAATTCCTCCATCAAGTATCTTATGTACCTGCGGGAATGTATTGATATCAAAAGCCGGACAACTATACTCACCAGAAGCGTAGTGGATCGTGATCTGATCTTTTCTATCCGAAAGCAGTATCGTAATCTCACGATTCTTCTGTTTTCATGAACTTAATAAAAGAGCTTGCCTCTACCAAGAAGAGAAGTTAGAGTCAGCCTCGACCTTCAATCGTTCTATAACACATACCTTGGCATTTACGGAAGTGATATAAGCCAGATTATTGACAACATCTATCTTAAGATCCTTATAAAGGGAGTTGGAACCGGCGTTCTTAACCACCGTCTCCAATTTGCCCAACTTCTCATTTAATGACTTCGACAAGCATCTTATAAGCATAACGAACAACTTTTTATTACATCGCAAATATAATCATAATTATATTAATACAAACACAATAAATACTTAATAGTATTAAAATAGTTTAAACTTACGTCTAATATACTCGGCTATAAGCGTGGCGTCACACATTCCGTCTTGTATCTTAGTAGGTTGTACTCCTTTTCCTGACCATGGTTTCACGAAAGAGACCAAAGGGAAAAGGCGCATGGCACATCGGATGGAGGTAGCCTTCGTGTCTAACTTCGCCGCCGTATACACCCGATCGGCTGTCGTATGAAGTTCCTTCTGCCAGGTCTTTGGTTGCACCTCCTCGAACATGAACCTAACATCCGGGTGAGATCCGTATCGCTCCATCATATCCACCATCATAGCGAATAGGGCGTTCGGTTCCCGGCGTCTCCGCCAAAGGTGAAGTTGCTGGCTGCCGAGCTGTTGTGGATGCTATGGACGTCCTCGACGGCGATCGCCAGCGTCCCGCCTCCCTTTTCTTGGATCTTGTCAGCGGCATCGAGGAAGAAGCTTATAGCCCTAAGATCTATATCCCCTTAACCGATATCCTTGGAGTCATAATTACCTTAATATCCCCGTTCTCCGGGATCATGGACAATCCTCCGGTGTCTATACCCGGATCTATGCCTATTGATATATTCATAACTTCAACGTATATAATGAATGGAAATCCTCCGGTCTAAACACCTGTATTGAGTTATCCGGATACATACCTATATAATAACCGTAAAAAGCCCGTAGAATGCCATTTTCTAGGATTATATCCAAAGCCTTTACCTTGTGACCGTCAACCATCACATCAAGCTCCTTGGTTCTTTGGGATATCTTATCAAACCATTCAGGTATAGGATCAATCCCGTACCTGAATGCGTTTACCGTTGATTTTATCGAGATATATGTTCCCATATTAGATAAGATTACAATCGTCTCGTTTAACAACCTTAAAATCGCCATTTCTAAGTAATATCGCTACATCAGATCTCGTATACGTAAGAGGTGTATACGACACCAAATGATAAGAAGCCTGCCCTGTCGCTGGCCGAACTGGTCTTAATACGGCTATGGCTATATCTCCGCCAAGTTCCGTGCCACCGGTGACACCCTGTAGGCACATGTATATGAATCCCTCATACTCATATCTCTTTCCAATAAACTCACTCATGGGAATACCTACGAACAGATAGTTCTTCACATCCCTTTCTTAACCTCGACAGCGTTCTCTACACTGGACGGTATTACGTCTACAAATTTTACTCCTATTGCCATGATTACAAATTCAATTTAGTTCTTAATTCTTGACACAATTCTTGATTATCCCTCATGATGCCAACGTATTATCCACTCCATTGCCCACCGGACCTCTCCGTACCAGTACCATGATCCTTTACGGGTAAAGATACCGGTTTCCTCACATAACTTCAAAGTTCAAGCTCCTTGTCAAATCCTACGCCATAATACAATGCTGTCTCTGCTATCTGGAAAGGTATAGCTGTCTTGTTCTTCAATACCTTTATCCTAACCTCATGGCCGATAGAAGACCCGTCTTCTCCTACAATGACCTTCTTCCTTGACATCTCCATACGGATAGGGCGTAGAATTTAAGGGCATTACCGCCAGTTGTTACCTTAGGATCACCGTATATTACACCAATCTTCTCACGATACTGGTTGATGAATACCAGAACACAATCGCTTTTGTTTACGATCGGTAAGAACTCTCATAGCTTTTGACATCAACCGGGCTTGTAATCCCATGTTGCTGTCTTCCATATCACCCTCGATCTCCTTCTTCGGGACCAAGTTCGCCACGGAATCCACGACAATGAAGCCTACCCTGCCGGACTCCACCAGCTTGGCCGTGATATCGATAGCCAACTCTTGGCTGGGAATTAAGAACCCGGTTCACGTCACTCCCATCTTCTTAGCGTATTCGATATCAAAGCGTTCTCCACGTCTATTATAGCTACCAGCTTATCGGGGTGCTTTTTCTGGAACTCGATCATACTTAACGTACACATCATAGTCTTGCCACAAGATTCCATCCCGACCAGCTCATGAATCCGGCCTACCGCCCATCCGCCGCCGAGGGCCTTATCCACCACCAGCGATCCTGTGCTTTCCCTTGGTATGGATATTATAGGCTTATCATCGCCGAAGTTCATTATCGAGCCTTCTCAAGCTCTTTATTTAAAGATGATACTAACTCATCTACGTCTGAAAAAAGTTCTTTCTTAGCCATTATAATCCGTATTCCTCGAAATTAAACAAATCCTGTTGTTTCTTGATCATATCCTTCCCGATATCAGATATCTTTTCCGGGTTCAAAACACCCTCATTCTCATCTACCTTATCCATAAAGTCAGATATCTTATCGCTTAGCAGGACCATATCTTCCTTAGGAACTGATTTTAGATAAAGACCGTCTATAGATCTACATCTTGAAAGAGCGGTATATATCTGCCCTATCTCGAAGGCTCTGCTGATGTCTACAAATATATTATCTAAAGTCATTCCCTGGGATTTGTGGGCAGTTATGGCGTATCCTAACCTCAATGGATATTGTATTATATAGCCGCAAGAAATGCCTTCAAGGGAATCATCTACCTGCTTGTACTTCATCTTCTCCCACTTCTCTTTGGTTATCTCCACCTCAGTATCGTTGTCTAGATGAACATATATCGTCTCATCAACAGTATCTATGCTGGTTATGATACCCATCGAGCCATTGACATACCCGTTGCCGTTTCTGGTTATTATGACCTTAGCCCCTACCTTTACTATAAGCTCATCCTCGCAAGGCGCTACAGGCTTCTCCCCGAATACAGTGGCATCGAACTTAAATACCTTATTATTGATCTTATCAAGATTAGTCTTATTTATCTCATAAGCTTCTTTGTTAGTTGAGCATATAATTATAGTATTATCCATATTATCAGGACACTTGACCCTGCTATCCAATATCTGTCTTGACTCGTCGGTAATAACCCACATCTTATATCCTCAAGTACGGAAGAAGCTGAGGATCTTTTGACGGAATACGTTCTCGAAGGTAATGACCGAGAATCCTGACGCTCTTAATGCCTTTGATGAGAAAAAGAACCGGCTCTCATAATATTTGTCGATAAAATCATCCGCCGTCACCACAGGAGGTAGTTGTGATAGATCTCCAAACATAATCAACCTAACTCCACCGAAAGGCTCCTTGCTACGCCTGCATTGTCTAAGTATATCAGCTACCTCATCAAGCAAATCAGGTCTTACCATACTTATCTCGTCAATGACGATAGTATCAAGATTCTTGATCTTCTTCCTCATAAACGGACTTACATCCACCTTATTCGATAACATACCTCTCTCGATAGAAGGGATATAAGGATCGTTCTTTATAGAAGAACGAATGGATGGTCTGTCCACCGGCATTCAACGCCGCTACTCCAGTCGGGGCTACGATAACGCACTTACCCAAGAACTTTACGATACGTCTCATGAACGTACTTTTACCACTACCAGCTCTACCGGTAATGAACAGATTCTCCCTAGTGGTGAAAATCTTTTTCAAGGCACGACCCTGCTCTACGTTTTTATCTACCGTCATAATATGACGAAGGAGGTCATTTTCGTTTTTAAAATCCTCTTTTACCATATCTTTTTAAGTTTATGGTACAAAGATACGAATAGTTATAATTAGCTAATAAAAATAAATGTGAATGATATGTAAATATTAAATTTTATATCTGATACTCAAATCATCCAGCCTTACTCATCTCAACCCCTTTTACCCCTAAGAAAACGTCTTTTATAAAATATTCGGAGATAATTATATGCATTATCGTTCCTCTGTATGATAGTCTTATGTGTCCGATAGTTACGTTTTTCCTGTCTTTGGCATTCGCTATTCCATTGTTTTTTTTCACCTCGTCATACAAATCGGATATATTCTTCTTGCACATATCCAAGAACATGTTTATATATCTGTATATAGTGGGTTGCGATATCTCACGCATACCTATTCCTGCAAGCTTCTTATTCAACTCATTAAGAAGGTATGCTACATTGAACTTAACTGTCTTTCTTTTAGTTACTTTGTATATATGATGTACGTTTCTGGTTCTGGCCCTGAATATTATCTTGGAAAGGATTCTTACCCGATCAAGTTTCCGGCTTTTGTTAGCCATATTCCGTCTTTCGTCTGAGCTTAAATTCTTATCCAGACATTTGTATACGGATCTTTTCTTACCCACGAATATGTCTTTCGTATCCTCATTCTTCTTAGCCTTATACGAGTAGATCATGATATCAGGTAAAGCTATTCTTATCTCGCCTTCCGCGTAAGCCTTAAGCGTCTTTAGCTGATAGTCTATATCCTCATGGCAATCCTCTATAACATGTCTGTAGCAGAAATAAGCTATGCCATCGGATAGGATATCTATAAAATCATCGGTATTGATCTCAATACGGTCACGATAGCCTTCTCTCATCCTATTTCTTAGAAATACATGTTTCTGGACGTTTACGATAGTAAGATAGGCTACTACCTGCTTACACTTCTTTTCTATGACCATGCCGGAACCTCTTATATTATCTTTCTTGTTCGAGTATTTTACGGCCGTAACCTTCTTCCCGTCCTTATTAGTTACAGGTTTGTAATCTACTGGGCAGACAAGTGATCCTGCCGGAAGCCTTAGGCATCCAAGCTCATCTTTTTTTGCTTGTATATCTTTTGAGATATATGCTTCGGTAAGAATCTTATCGAAATTTGATTTCATTTTCTGTAAAAGTGATATCTTTGTTCCCATCGTTTTGTTTTATTTTTACTGCGAATATACGAATTCCGTAAATACGAAACAAGTTATTCGGATGGATGGGTAGCCTGTGAAGGTCGCCCATTTGTTGTTTAAGGAGGGTAGATGATGTCCGTAAAACGCTGTGCGCGTGAACGATGGTTTTTATCAACCTACTTGTTACGCGCGCGTTAATAGGTATATTTATTAAATATAATTAACTCTATAAACATATACTACTTACTAATATCCCTATCCGTACACAGAACCTCTCCTGACGTCGAGCTCCTGTGTACTCCACTTAAAGTCTCTACTTAATAAAACATTGCTTTTTACCGCCAAGGTATCATGCCGTCAGGCAGGATACCGCAAACATTGAAGCCGTATTATACCGGAAGCCGGTCATGGAGCATAAGACCGTTACCGGAAGCCAGGACCCCGGCAGGTCAGGTGGAGCATAAGGAAGCGGGTCCTGTAAGCCGTATCCTATACCGGAAGCCGGGACCCCGGCAGGGGGGTCGGGTGGAGCATAAGACAAAGAAAAAAAGCGAGGATTACCGGAAGCCGGGACCCCGGCAGGGGGGTCGGGTGGAGCATAAGCCAAAGAAAAAAAGCGAGGTCCTGTACGATCGCTCGCGCTCCGGCCGTCCGGATCTTCTACGGCAGGATCCATTACCGGAAGCCGGGACCCCGGGTCGGGTGGAGCATAAGCCAAAGAAAAAAAGCGAGGATTACCGGAAGCCGGGACCCCGGCAGGGGGGTCGGGTGGAGCATAAGCCAAAGAAAAAAAGCGAGGATTACCGGAAGCCGGGACCCCGGCAGGGGGGTCGGGTGGAGCATAAGTGGAGCATAAGCCAAAGAAAAAAAGCGGGGTCTTGTACGATCGCTCGCGCTCCGGCCGTCCGTATCTTCTACGGCAGGCTCCATCGCCCAAGGCTTCCCATTTCCCCTTGGCGGGGTGGTCATGTCCCTTGAGGCAGGATAGAGCTGTCCACCGCCGCTCGGAGGCATGTATGGCCGGTGCTCAACTGGCCTCGTTGCCGTGGCTTACGGTGGACTCATTCGGCCTTCCTCCGCCATTTCCACCACCTTTTTCCTTTGGATGTTCGTAAATACATGCTAATCAGCATATATTATGTTGATTATGGCATAATTTCTTGACAACGATATTTTTTTTAAGTAGTTTTGTCGAAAACTAATTTTATATGCCGGAACAGAGGAAAGCTTTCGTATTTGCGTTGCCTTATGACACTAGGCTGGATATGATCCAGCAGTTCTTAAGGATATACAACGGCTATCTGGATTCTAAGGGTAAGAGCTTGATTACCGAAAGGACGATAAACTTACTTTCTTTCTACATCAACTACGGATACTCGGATGATACCAGGGCTAAGTACATGGATTGTCATGGACAGAAGGAATCTTACGTCGCTGTCCTGAACAACGAGCTTAAACGTGGGGGTTTTCTGGTGGACAAGAAGAACGGGAACTTCCGTACCCGTGAGCTGTCTATTGAGATGAGAAGCTTACGTAACTATTTTATTCTTGACGGGGAGGGTGATGATACCCGTGTAATGGGGTTTGTGTTCAAGAGAAACAAATTGGATATTGATGGATAGGAATCTTATTTCATTCGATAGGGATATCGTGGATGAGGTGGTAAGAAGATCTGATGGGAAGTTTACCAAACAACAGGTAGAGTGGTGCATGAAAGCATCCGTATCTTACGTCCACCACCTAGCTAGGTATACTGACAATATATCTATCAGAATCCCGTTTATCGGATACGTTATCTGCAATCTCCGTGAGATGCGGGTAAGGCGTGATAAGATACGCCGGATATTTGTCAAGGAAGGTAATCGTTATCCGGATGAAAGGATGCCTATTGAGCTTGATTGTCTTGATAAGAAGATTAATGCGATAGAGGATATGGAGGGGTTGAAGAACGGAGATCCTCTTATACGTGATAACCATGAGGCCATGTATCAATGTCGGTATGGAATGACATGGGAACAATTACAGGATTTTCAACAAAAACAATTTAAGAAATAATATGCAAACAATCGGTAAGGCCCAAGTAATAGCCCAAGCTTGGGAGAGACAGTTTATTGGGTAGGATTCCTAAGGATGAGAAGGATTATCCGGAGTGGTACAAGAATCGTCTTGATTTATGCAAGAAATGTCCTAAGAACTCTTCTAATATAGCTTTCTTTAAGTTACCAGCTAAGGTATTGCTGCAAAGATTGATGGGAAGACAGGCATGCTCGTTGTGCGGTTGCTTTATCAAGGAAAAGGCTTGGATGAAGACCGAGGTATGTCCGTTGAAGTTCGTGGAAGGAGAGAAAGCCAAATGGAATGCTATGGAGGTGATAACGGCCGATCATAACGATTTTAATATCGAGTGCCCTAACGATTCCTTTGATATAGGACTTACGGATGACGAGAGCGAGTTTTATCTAAATATTTTTGATCAGAAAATAGGTGATAAGACAGAAATCGTGTTATTTATCACCCATAAAGATGGTTTCCATGTCAAGGAGCATCATCTCGGATGTGGATGTATGGGAGACGTGTCATATAACAAACATCCTGACAATGAGAATAGAACTATATTTAGGATGACGTTAGATACCTCAAAATATACGGAAGGTCATTTTGAGAAACATCTATCTCTTATGGGTTATACTAAGGACGATCCTGAACGTAATTTCAAACATTTCCCGCTACGTATTATAGGGGAAGCTTATAAGTAAATACTATGCGAAGTCCTGTAAGAGTAAGATAGATGATCGTATCCATGCTCTTATTGTCATGGAAGTCGTTTGCCGTGAGTTACCCGAATATTCGCTGGGTGATATACTTTACTCCGCTTTAAGGAGAGTTGCTAAGGCTAATGGTGGTAACGTACGCTTCTTGCGGGATATTAGCACCAGAGATTTATTAAGAATAATAGATCAGAGTATCAGTGATGAGATTGAGTTAAACAACAATGATTATAATGCGTAATATGGAAGATAAAGATATAAAAACAGAGATTAGAGATTATCTTAAAGAAGAGGCGGATACCCATATAAGGCATTGGATAGCCATAAAACGTGAGAGCAAGCGTCTGTATAGCGAGATTGAGGATAGGACTAAGAAGATAGCCCTTAAATCATCCTCGTTGATAAAAGAGGATGATTTTGTAGTTCTTCATGAGATGACTCATAAGATACAGATGTTGAATATAGAGGCTGTAAAAGTCAATTCTAGGTTGATGTTCATAATCCAGTTGGCTACCAGCTTCGGTATGGATCTGGATTTAGATACGACATATGCGTCCACCGCCAAGAGAATTATAGAAGACAGAACGTCTGGATTCGTGTTTTATGATGACAAGGAACGTCTGAGATACGCTGACAAGGAGCTTGAGGATATGTTCCATGACATGAGCGTGACGGAAGTAAGTAAGATCGGGGTTGTTCAATCTTATGAGCTTCTTATGAAACAGTATAACGAGTTTAAGGACATAATCAAAAATAATATTAATTCCATATAATTTCATTATAGGGTTTTAATATATCTATAAGGATCTGATTATTAGCCTAAGTCTTGAAATAAAGACTACGTTATTGGAGAATATATAGTTACCTACGGATGTTTATCCAAGTCCGTAGCTCTAAGGTAGGTGATTAAACAATGTTTGTATTTGGGACATAGTGTTGCCTATATAAAACCTTCAATAACATTGGCGATGGGTACTAACAGGGTTTTTACCCTGACTTATGTTGAATAAACATTTTATTAAATTATTTATTGTAAATGGTTTATGTACAGGACATAGATGGTAAACCGATGATGCCTACGACAAGGCATGGTAAGGTTAGGAGGTTGCTTAAGGCAAATAAAGCAACCGTAGTGAATCTTTGTCCGTTTACGATTCAGTTAACTTACAAATCAACCGATCATAAACAGCCGGTTACTCTGGGCATTGATGCAGGAGCTAAACATATCGGTTTTCTGCAACAACTGAAAAGAAGAGTTATTTGCTTGTGAAACAATCTTAAGAACAGATATCGTAGATTTACTTTCAACGAGATCTCAAAACAGAAGGACAAGAAGATCAAGGCTCAGATATAGGAAGCCTAAATTTAACAACAGAGTTTTCTCTAAAAAGAAAGGCTGGGTAGCCCCTTCTGTAAAACAAAGAATTGATTCCCATTTAAACGAAGTGAATGAAATTCATAAAATCCTTCCGATTACTAAAATAGTAATTGAGGCCGCTCAGTTCGATACTCATAAAATGAAAAATCCTAATATTTCAGGAATTGATTATCAAAACGGAGAACAACTTGGATTTTGGAATGTCAGAGAGTACGTTTTGTTCAGAGACGGACATAAATGTAGTTATTGTAAAGGAAATCAAAAGATCTGATCCTGAATATTCATCATATCGAGTCTCGAAAAACAGGAGGTGATTCCCCTTCCAATTGGAGGAAAGAGGCATCCGATTATATTAAAGTAAATAAATGTATATAAACATGTTTAATATATTTTTAAATATTAAAGCCAATGCCACAGGGAAGACGAAAGCCGACGAGTAAGGACGTCGATCGGGTAAATGATAATCTTGAGGTCATAGCCAAGGCCGTGGATGACGCCAAGACGTATATCGCCAAGCATCCATGGGATAAGGAGAAGCATGAGGATATGGCTAGGGCGTTCGATTTCATATCAAGCTGATCGATAAGATCAACGTATGGAATGACTCGTATATGGAGAAGAGTGGGATAATGGATGTATACAGGAGTGTAAGCAATGTCCAGAAAAAGGAACGTAAGGGACAGGTTTCCGGTGGTATAGAATCCGTATTAAAAAATATGCGATCATGAGTTTAAGCACGAGTCCAGAATTTTATGTAAACATGAAGAATCCCCCTATATGGAACGATCTGTTCGGCTGGGAGGATCAAGATGATGATGTTAAGCAGTTCTTCACGGAGGAGGCTTATAAGGTCAAGAACGGGGTGACTATCAACGGTACGTTCATCCCGCCATGGCTTTATTGGCATGTTAATTTCTTTCCCGTATTTCAAGATCTTCCAAATGGGGAGCGTGTTCCGGCTATCAGCCGGTTACGTGATAATGAATGGTTTTTCGCCGAGATGTACCAACGTGCCCGTCAGGAGAAGAAAGGGCTGGGGATGTTCGGTACCCGTCGTTTTGGGAAGGCCCTTCTGGACTCGGAGCTTATATACACTCCTTATGGTTCCAAGAAAATAGGATTCGCCGATATAGGAGATATCATATACGGTGATGACGGGAATCTTACTACCATAGTGGGCGTATATCCTCAGGGATTCGTTGATACGTACAAAGTGACCTTTGAGGACGGTCGCAGCGTGGTGTGTTGCGGGCAGCACCAGTGGAAGGTCAAGTATCATGGTGATTATAAAGTCATGAGTACTATGGGTATTATCCACTCTGACTTCTCTAAAATGACTATAGATATGGGGGAGGCGGTTGATTTTCCTGAGCGGCGTTGGCTGATATCACCCCAGCTCATGGGGTCTCTGGTCGCCTCTTCCCTTTGTGGCGCTACCGACAGGATCTTTGAGCTAAGCAAGAAGGAGATGGATGATGTCATTTATTCATCCAAAACAGAAAGAGTTATTTATAAGCTCGTTCATGAAGATCGCTTGCGGTATAAGCACCGGCGATGATCGTTTTAAGGTTGTTTATAAAAGTGAGTATATTATATCATTCGTAAGAAGAATATTCTGGTCTATGGGATATTATTGCGTCATGGATGGTGATGATATGTATATATCCAAGACCCATAATAGGCTTAGGATATCCGATATAGATTATTACGGGAAGTATAAAGCTACTTGTATTGAGGTCGATAACAAGTCCCATCAGTTCCTTACCACTAATTTTGTCGTATCCCATAATACGACTATCATGTCATCCCTTCTTCAGATGAACGCTACCATGACGATCGGGCTTAGTCATTCCGTGGTAGGTTTCAGCGATAGCGATTTATCTAATATAGGTGAGTATTGTGAGTATGGGCTTGATCATGTGCATCCTTTTTTCAGAATTAACAGGACCAATACCGATTGGAGTTCTGGTGTCACCTTAGGCAAGCGTATGTCCAACGGGGTTCGTGATGTTCATGCCATAATATCCATAGCCAACATCAACATGGGTAGGAAGACATCCACACAGAAGACTGCCGGTCTGACCCCAGCCACGGCTATTTTCGACGAGGTAGGTAAGGGGCCTATCAAGAAGCCGTACACTGCCGCTATGCCTTCCTACGACACTCCTTACGGCTGGCGTCTTAGCCCTATCTTGGCTGGTACTTGTGGTGAGGTAGAATTATCCAAGGACGCTCAAGAAATGTTTTCTGATCCTGAGACCTACAATCTTCTGGTTATGGACTGGGATATTTTAAATCGTAGAGCCATGAAAGGGAAAACATGGAAAGAACGGAAATGGGCGATGTTCGTTCCCGGTCAGATGGCTAACTCCGGTGTTAAGAGAACTATAGGATTGGGCGATTATCTTGGTAAGCCTGATGACAAGAAGCTTAATAAGATCAAGATCGACGCTACTGATTTCGATGCTAGTACCAATAAACTTAATGAGGAACGGAAGAAACTATCTACAAAAGATAGGGTTGCGTACACTTCTCATACTATGTTCTATCCATTTACGATCGATGACTGTTTTTTAAGCTCATCCCAGAACCTATTTCCGGTCGAGTACGCTATCAAGCATAAGAATGATCTCCTTGAGTCGGGGCAATATAGCGGTATGCTGTGTGATGTCTTTCTTGAGTCAGGTAATAAACTGGGGACTACTAAATCGAATAAGCAACTGGCTGGATTCCCGTTTAGTGGCGGTGTTATTGACGCTCCTGTCCAGATATTCGAGATGCCTCAATCCAATAGGTTTGATGATTTTATTTATGTGGCGGGCCAAGATCCGTATAAGCAGGCCAAGTCTGATACTCCTTCATTGGGATCCTTTTATATATTCAAAAGGCGTGTTGGTATCCGAGATCCTTATGCCTATAGAATAGTTGCCTCTTACGTATCCCGCCCATCATCTATAGACCAATTCTGCCGTACGTGCGAGGCGCTTCAGAAGGGATATGGTGCTATATGCCTTATGGAGAACGCTGACCAGATGTATGAGCAGTATCTTAATCGGAAGAGCGGTATGCCGGCATCTTTCTTCTTATTCGCTGGTGAGGCAATAGCCAATAAGTATGTGAAGGCCGGCTCCCGGCAGAACAGCAAGCTGGGGCTATACCCTACCCCCGGCAACCAGAACCTGCTCTTCTCGTGCGTGGTGGATTATTGCTGGCAGGATTTCGTTATCGGTTATGATGATCAGACTGGTCTTGATATAACTGTCAAGGGTATTGAGCTGATTGATGATATAGCCCTATTGGATGAGATAATACAGTATAAGTCCGGATTGAACGTCGATAGGATAATAGCGTTCGGGCATGCGTTGGTTCTCGCCAGATATTTTGACGATAACAATTACATGCCTAAATCGAAGATCGAGGAGATGAATAATGCCCGCAAGGAAGACGCTTATAAACATCATGAGATATATGCCTCGGCGTTCGGATCGGTATCTATAGGTGCGTTTCGGTAGTTTGGTGTCGCTTAATAACTTATCTTTGCTAAAAACAAAATAGATTGACATGGAGATTTTCAATAGAGATCATTCGTTTCCAGCAAAAGGAGCGTTATTAGGATTACCTCCTCAGGCTATTTCCACGAAGAAAAAGAACAGGAAATGGAAGGAGGATTGTATGGACGCTCTTGAGACGATAGGGTTGAAACAATATGATCGTAACCAAATGTACCGTGACTATTATCTGATGGCGGATGGTAGGTTATCTTTTATGGAGATGGCGGATGTTATCCCACAGTTAAGAAACGTACAGAAGTTAAGGAGTGATATAAGGATACCCTCTTTCTTGAAGCATTATGATATCATAGGTGGTATTGTAAACGCTTTTGAGGGATGGTTGACAAACCTACAGGATAAGTATACGGTTAATGAGGTAGGGGATATGGCTATAAGTGAGTATGAGGACACAATGTCAAACTTACTTCATCGCCATATACAAGAACAGTGGGATATTATCGTCAATCAGCGTCTTGTAGAAGCCGGGCTTGATCCTACATACAATGAGTTTAATTCCGAGGAGGAACGTCAGGCTTACGCAGAGCAAATTCAACAAGCCAAGGTGTCTATGACACCAGATGATATCCAGAGGTTCATGAGTACCAGATGGAAGACGCAGGCGGCTGTATGGGGAGATCATACGATCGAGGCTGATCGTAGCAGGTTTTATATGGATGAGCTTGACAGGGAGAATTTCCGGGATCGTCTTCTTAGCGGTAAGATGTTCCGCAATCATTTCGTTGGATTTGACTACTACCGTCCGGAGGTGTGGAGTCCGATGGAGGTTTTCCATCCTGATGTAAAATATCCGCAATATGGAAGTTATGTGGGCCGTATTCATTATTACGAGGGTGTTGAGTTGATATAAAAATACGGCCATAAGATGACGGCCAAGGATAAACGCCGGATTATGGGCGGTGATGATGATTACGAGGGATGGGTATCCAATGACGGTACTAGGTATGATTGGAAGAAAAAGAAGCCTTCTATTACCGGTATGTACGAGAATGAGGTTATTCCATGGAAAGGATACCATGACTATGAGTCTATAGTCGCCGCTGAGGATTACTATGGTGTTCCTATGGGAGAATACCATACCTTCGGACCGGACGGGAGGAACACACCCAGCCCTTCTTGCCCCGCTTCCATCCCTTTGGCTATTTTAACTCTGACATGTCCAATGGCAAGAGATATGAGATAGATTCCCGCCTTTTTAGGGTTATGGAGGGATATTGGGTATCCATGAAACCGGTATTCTTAATAACTTACATGACGGAGACTGGGATGGTGGATCAGGAGCTTGTTACCGATGAGCTGCTCCAGTTCTTGGAGAAGAACGGTATCAAGAAAGTGAAGAGGGTTATGGCCGAAGCCGTTGGTGATCCTGAGGTTAATACCTATATCTTGGAGTATGTGCCTGAGGTTAGGTTTGGAGTTAAGATCACCGGAGGTAATTTAATGGATAAGCCTATATATATTGGCGGGGATCCAATACCTCATCAGATACATGGTGACAGTAGTCTGTATGATTATGTCATTCCGGTTTCTGGATTTATAGGGGCCAGTCTCGCTGATCGCATACAACCGTTCCAGATGATGTATAACCTTGCTATGAATCAGCTATACAATAACGCCGAGAAGGAGATCGGTAAGTTCTTCTTAGGCGACCTTGGATTCTTGCCTACTGAATATAAGGATATGATGGACAAGAAGGGTGCTTTAGCTACTTTCATGCAGATCGTGAAGTCCGTCTCGTTTATGGGCGTAGGTGGCAATGATACGAATAATCCTTACCAGAATCCGCAGATGAGTAGCATATATAACCAGTTTGGTGTATATGATCTTACTAATACGGATCAGATAAGATCCCGTATGGAAATGGCGTCTTACGCCTATATGATGGCTTATAGGATGATAGGAATATCCGAGCAGGCAATGGGTCAGTCAACTAGATACGAGAGTTCTACGGGCGTAAAACAGGGAGTTAACGCTACTATGCTACAGACCCAGACTTACTTTAATGATTTCGATGACTTCAAGAAACGGACATTGGATATTCATCTAGCCGTGGCTCAAGTATGCCAGAAGGAAGGATACGATTGGACCGTGATGTACAGGAACAGCGATCTGTCCTTGGCTTACGTCAGTCTTACGGATAATAGCTTGTCGTTGCGTCATCTTAATGTTATGGCTGTCTCTAATTCCAAGAAACGTTTGGAACTTGAGAACTTGAAGCAATATATATTACAGACGAATACGTTAGGTAATGACTTACTTGATATCACTAGGATAATGAGCGCCAACTCAACGGCTGAGATGAACCAGATCGGAAGGGACGCTAGATCTTACGCCGATCGTGTAAGGCAAGAAGAATACCAGAATAAACAGCGACTTGTCCAGCAGCAAGCCGAGGCCGAACAACAGGCACGTAACGATGAGCATGAGAAGGATAAGGAGCTTGCTTACATCAAGGGTAATTTCGATTTACGGGGTAAGAGCATAATGGCCGCCGGTCAAGCTGCTAGGACTGAGAACAACTCAGAAGGTATGGATTACGTTGAGGCTATGGCTGATAGGGCCTTGAAGGAAAGGGATCTGGATATCCGTGAGGAGGATATGAGAACCAGACAGGCTAATGCCGAGGCTGAGCGAAGGTCTCGTGAAAAAATAGAAAAAAGGAAGTTAGAATTAAAAGAAAAGGAGATAGATTCTAGGAATAAAAGATCTGATACAGATAGGTTTACGTCTATAATAAACAAGAATTGATTACAATTTTTGTAAATATTTTTACAAGATATGTAATCATTTTGGCGTAAAATTCTGTCATATACTATAATGGGTTTGATTTGATTGGTAATTGTGTTAATAATACTTTTGTAAAAAGCAAAAAAGGAAATTGTATGAATGACATGGGTGATTTCGCTAAGGGTTTTAAGACCATGAGTGTCGAGGAACTTTTTTACCGTGGTGACGGTGATGGCGATAAGAATAATATCGAGGGTAAATATGATAAGGATGGTAATCCTATAGGTGATACCAAGGAAGAGCCTGCCGACGGCGGAGCGGCTGACGGTGGCGGGATAAGGGCGGCGACGCTACCAACCCAGACCCAGATTCCTTTGGCGAAGGCGGTACTGATGATAATAACGTGGTATCAGTGTTTAACGGGAAATCTTTCTTGGAAGATGGCCGCTAGAGGTATCATCGACAGTATCGATAACCTTGATATTATGGTAGATGACAAGCCAGTCGATCTTTCTACTATCACAAAAGAAGATGATTTACTTGATATAGTGGAGGGGTTGATCAAGGATAAGGCCGATGAGTTGTTGAAGGATAAGGTTGATACCGGTTCTATGTCTGACTTTATGAAGAAGATGATAGAGGTGGATAAGGCTGGAGGTAACGTAGGTCAGCTTCTAAACCAATATCAGAACATTCAGGCGCCGTTGGACAACCTTGATATGAGCAACAAGAATGATCAGCTTGCGGTCATCCAACATTATTATAAGATGTTGGGTATGCCGGAAGACGAGATAAAGGATAATATGGAGATGATGATTGGCAAGGGCGATGAGTTCATTGAGTCCAAGGCAAATAAATTCCATGATATCCTGAAAAAGGAGATGGATAACCTTATCGAGGAGGAGAAGAAAAAATCCGAGAAAAGGAAACAGGAGTTGATTGAGCAGATGAAGATCTATAAGAAAGGTCTTAAGACGTCTATAAGCTCAGGATTCCAGTTGACTGACACGATGATAGGTAAGGTTGTCGATTTCGTTACCAAGCCGATAGACAATCAAGATCATACGGCTATAGATAAAGCTTATTCGGAGGCTATCAAGAATCCGGACATGGCCGCTGATCTGGCTTTGTTCTTGATGAATAAGGACGAGTTCCTTAAACAGAAGACTAACAAGGCTAAGATGGAGGTCAATAAGAAGACCATCACTCTTCTTTCTTGCAATAAGGGAGGAAAGCAAAATAAGAATAATATCGATAATGATACTATAGAGGCTAACTTCCTTGATCTAAGTGGATCAAAGAGTGTATAACGTTTAAATATATTGAAAATGAATCCGTTTCTTACAAAAAGTTTTCCGGCTACCGTGAATGGCGATAACGTTATTGCCTTCACCGATGCCAAGAACTATAAGACTTCGCTCGTAGAGCATAACTTAGGCTCATTGGCGAGCTGGTATTATGAGGATCCCGACAAGAATCATCTAGGTCTGTTGAACTTGTTCTCTAATATCGCCAACTACCCTGTTCCGATGTATATGGGTATGATTAATAACGGTGCTACGATCTCCGTTAACGGTATTGGAGCTTCTTTCCGTTATGATTTACCTGTTACAAAGACATTCGCTGTCGTTACGGCTGAGGATACTTCAGGTCATCATCTAAAACCGGGTATTGACGGTAGTTTGTTTGATATCGTTTTGAATACCTCTGAGTTTACGGCTTATGATGTCATCACCTATGACGCCGCTAACGGCTGTAATATCCTTATATCTGGTGAGATCCCTTCAAAAACAGAAGGTGATTTGACGCGTTATTGGGGTCGTGTTATCGGCGGAAAGGCCAAATACTTCCCTAAAGAGAAATTACGTCCGGGTATCCGTTACTGGAAGATCGGTCATGCTCTTGGTGAGTACAGTACCCAGTTCTCTAAGGTATCTGGAGCTGACAAGGCCGGTTCTATGACTTGTGAATTCCGTTTAGGAAACCACCGTGGCGTTGAGGGTGAGACCACTATGTATGCTGGTATGAAGTCCATGCAGGCCGCCCAGAATAGCACTTCAGAGTTCGTGGAGACCGCCCTTCGTCGTATGAATGCCATGAGAAGCGAGTATGAGGGTAATATTCCTGATTTGGCTATTATCGGCAAGACTGTTAATGGTAGGCTTGATTTACGTACGGCTAAGGTAGCGTCCACGCTGGAGGTATTCTGTATGGCTGAGTTGGTTAAGCTGGAAGCTAGACAGTTGATGTGGCAAGAAGGTGGTATTATTATGGATCAAAATGGTCCTATCCATTTGAATGAGGGTATCTACCGTCAGCTTCGCCGTGGTTATACTATCTACTATAGTCGCCCGATGGGTATTACTAAGGATACTCTTATGGCTGCTGCCGCTTATATTTTCCGTGGTCGTCAAGATCTTCCTATTACGGAGCGTAAGATTAAGTTCAAGGTAGGAGCTATGGCTATGGTTAACTTAGAGAAGTTGATTAGAGAGGCTTTCTTTACTACGTTGAGTAATTTGAGCTGGGGTATGGGTAGTGACCGTATGTTGCCTTCTAATCCTATCTCTGGTACTAATGATGCTATGATCTTAGGTCCGGTACAGGTTAAGGGAGCTTTCCTTCCCGGCATCGGAAATGTAGAGTTCGAGCACGATCCTTCTTTGGATTACGCTGACATGACAGATCGTAGCGAGTTAGTGAATGGCATGTATCCTAGATCCTCTTATTCTTGTATTATTGAGAATATCACTGACGCTGGATCGACTAACGCGTATTCCGCTATTCCTAATACGGCTAACGCTAAGTTGGGTAATATGAATAACAACGTATTCTATATCAAGCCAGAAGGCGTAAGCATGTGGTGGGGTTATGAGTACGGTCGTTGGGCGCACAAAGCTAACGGTAATGAGATCGTATCATCCTTGCCGGGCATGAAAGAGCAATTCTGGTGTCACTCAGCTTCAGCGGCTTGGGTTATGGATAACAGCAAGTTCTTGATTATCGAGCTTCAACCGAACTACTTCGGCTAAGTTTTTTCATATATGTAATTTGGTTTTTAGAGGGGAGGATATTCCTCTCCTCTTTTTTTAAAGTAACGCAAAAAGGAAATGAAAGAAATTTTAAAATCAAGGAAGGTATTGGCCGAGGTAAACGGTTTCAATATCATGTCAGATACCTTATATGAGGTTGTAGGCAAACACGATGGAAGTGCTCCTCAGGCCTTTCAAGACGCTAATATAGCTAAAGCTCCGTTCCCGGAGAACGCCACTCACGTATGTTGCCCTTGGGATGATTTCTCCAAGGCCTATAACACCGGTTTTTATCCAAGATCAAGATGCTATAATGGTCTTGACAAGAATGAGATCGATAAGCTCGTCAAACAGCGGGTAGATAATATCATGAAGCCTTTCGAGGAAATGTCGCAGATGGATCTATCTCAAACCAATTTAGAATTTTGGGATGACGCTAAGGATAAGATATTCATGGGTAAGGTCTATAACACGGCTAATACCGTTGAGTTATTTTATTTATATCTGGCTGTATTTTCCGGCATGTTGACTCCTCAGGAAATGGATGGCGATCCTGTCTTCATGAACTCCATGTTCTGTTTCGTGGAGAAAGACAATATGAAGGATTTCGTTCAGCAGCGTGAGATCAATAAGATGAACATCAGCTATAAGTTTATCAGCGCCCTTAAGAAAGGCGGCGACGATCGTCAGGCTGTCATCGATCTTCTTCTTTACATCGGTATCGTAACTCGCCCGGATTTCACGGAGGATGAGTATTATACAGGATCTCTATCAAACTGGATGAATGAGAAGAAGACCAATGTCGATTATCTGCTTGATATCTGGGATCGGTCATAGAAAGGTGATTTCAAAGGAAGTTCTTGAGTTTTACCGTATCGTAAACGTCCTTCAACGAAATGGTCGTATCAATATGACTCCATCCGGATTACAATATAATGGCCAGATCATAGGACCTGACGTTCGGACATCCGCTTAGTTCTTGGCTACCAAGAAAAACTTTATTAACATAAAGGCTAATGTATTGGATGAGTATGAGGAGATCATGTCTATGTCTAATATCGATGATAAGTCCAAGACCAAGAAGGTTAAGGATATTAAGAAGAAGGATGACGTAGAGGAAGGTGATAAGATTAAGGAGGAATAACGATGACAATCCAAGAAGCGTATCTAAGGTCTTTGCAGAAGAACGAGCAGAATCTTGCCAATGGCGGGATTAAGCTTGATCCGGGAAGGTTCGTGTTGTTGTTTAACGAGGCCCAAGACCGGTTAGTTAAGTACTATCTAAATAGGAAGGATGACGAGACTATACGCTCCATCCAAAACCTTCTTGTTTATTGGATGTCGTTGGATAATGCGGGTAGGATGGATGACCCTGAGTCTACGTCCTTTAACTTACCTGACGACTATCTATGGTTCTCTAACATAAAAGGAGTTTTCTCATACAAAGGGTGTGAGGCCACTGATTTCGTTATGTGGGAGGCTAAGAACGAGAATATCCATGAGCTTCTTGGAGACGAGAATAACCGTCCTTCTTACGACTACCGTGAGACATTCTACTCCATAGGGAACGGGAAGGTCGTGGTCTACGAGTCAGGCTTCCGTACCGAGGAGGTTAAGATGACGTACTACCGCCGTCCTGTCAGGGTGGACCTGTCAGGGTATATCAACGCCGCCGGTATCCAATCCACGGACATCGACCCGGAGCTGCCCGATTATCTTGTGGAGGAGATCCTGGATATGGTAGCTAAACAATTCAACCTTAATGAGAATGAATTGTATAGATATAGAATGGATAAGGATAATGTGGCTTCCTTTAAATAAACAACGTTAGTTTTGATTGATAAGCCTGCCCAGAAATGGGTAGGCTTATTTTTTATCATCCTATGCATATTTTCTGGAATCGTAGATTTCTCCGATTCCAGAAATAGCAAGTATGATCTTTGCGTTTTTATAAAATATTTAATATAATGATTTTATATTGGAATATTTTTTATCCATATATTTTTACTGTAAAAATTTTATTTATATATTTGCATTGTATTAAATAATTAAATATATATAATATGAAAACTAATGTTGTTATGAACTCCAAGGATAGGGATCTTTTTGGTGTTACTATCAAGCAAGACACTAAAACGTCTTTCATGTCGTTGACTGATTTACAGGAAGCCTATACCAGGAAAAGGATTCAGGAAGGATGGAATGATAAGAGGATAGAGAATATCCTTTCTAACAAGGAAAGTGCTGAGCAGATATACTATATTCTTGAAAACAAGGATATATGATAGAAACAGGATTTCCTGTTTTATGGAAATGGTTGAAAAGAGTCTCTTATAAAAGTAATGAAAAAGTTTGGCGCTTATGAGACTGTTGGTAGGGGCGAGAACAGGAGAACTATGTGTAATCCTTATATATGGGTTCTTGTAGCTATGGAATTGAACCCTATGTTGTATGCCGAGGTTGTTACGTGGTTAACCGATAAGCCTATTCTTAATCGAATAGAGGCTGGTGATAGGTATAATGCTTTGTCTAGGGCGGCTTCTAGATTTAAGGATGTAGATTATGTTAAGATCGCCAAGGGTCTTAATTATATTGTTTTTAATATCCATGAAAGTATGATCAGGAATAAGGCCACGGAAGCTGAGCTAAAGGAATTGGAGCAAACACAGGGCAATCTTATATGGGCTATAGATATGGGTTATATAAAAAGCTTCGATGAACTTATTGATATGATGAGGAAGATGTATAAGAAAAAGTGGCTTAAATAATGTTTTTACAAAAAATGTAATTTATTTATATGCCTATACATTCGTGATCGTGTTTTATTGTCGTGAACTCGTTTATTATTATGTTTGCGTTAGTGAATGATTTTTAAACTAAAATATTAATTATATGTTGCACAGACCGCAAGACCGGGTACTTTTCGTATCCCCACACGCTAAGATGGTGGATGTTGATTCCATCTTCTTGAAGGAAGGACAGATCGGTATTTATGATACTAAAGATACTTCCGAGAACGGTTGTAAGGCCGTGACTGATTTTACCGGTAAGCCTCGTAACGACAAGCGTTATGAGGATCCGTATCGGTCGTAATGAACAAGCGGCTTCCGCTCTATATATGATAAGGATTTTTCCACGCCTCTGTTCTCGTTGAATGAGATCACCGAGATTTACGCTTCTTGGCCGAAGAAGGATCACGCTTATGTCGATGACGTTATCTTAGGATACAATGGTGTCTCTGACGACACGGCTTTCTCCGTTTCCAAGGGCGACCGTATCGTTATCCGCTTGATTCTCGCCGGCAGGGCTTTCGAGCTTCTTGGCTACGAGGAAGGTCGTGTTGAGATCTTTGACGCTATCCTTTTGGATGATTGCGACAATACCCCTAATCAATGCGAGGAATGTGATCCTTGCGAGGAGGTTGATTTGTTACCCGCCGTATTGAAGTGTATCGAGCGGATGAAGAACCAACCTATTGCCGGTGGTGGTAAATTGTCCGATTATATTGATATCATTCCGGTTACAAGATGTACTAATGAGGCTACTGAGCCTGATACGGAGGATGTCAATTTCTATTGCATGGAGGTATGCGATACTGGTGATGATCTGGCGTTGGCTGAGGTTAGCTCAATATCCAGGTTGAAGATCGTACGTGAGACTATCGAGGGTAGCATGTCACGTTATAAGGTGATGAAGAAAGGCGCTAAACCGGCTGATTATACTCAACGTCTGATCTCTATCATGAAAGGATGTACGGATTGTCCTCCTAACTATACCAAGGTTAAGGGTGGTTATCTGTATTCTATCTCCTTGGAGGATGACGGTGTCGATATGTCTGCTACGGTGGAGTCATTGCCTAACGTTGTAGCCGATACGGTTAATAAGATGAGTCAGATCAAGGGATCAGGTTTGTATATTGCCGCTACTTCAAAGAAATTGACGGATGAGGAGATCTCTACTTTCGTGGAGGCTAATCCTACGGCTATTATCTACTATGTGGCTAAGACATCCGATATGTGCGAGAACCCTACGGTTCGTACCGCTTCTTAGTCAGCTTGTGGTTCTTGCAAGGTATCCACCGAAGTATTATATCACGATCCCGGATGATGAGTGCGGAAACAGTGCTTTGGAGGAAATCAAACAGGCTTTCCCGGAACTGGGATCACTGACTACGGTACTCCTGCGGCTTGCCAGCATAGCTTCCAGACAACGGTATATACTAACATGTTGTGTGATGAGTGCGACAAGGTGTTCGAGGGATTCTTCACCAGCGAGGCTCCGGCGTCTTACCGCAACCGTATGTGGAAGAAATTGGAGTCGGCTCAGGAACTTGGTACTAACTGCAAGTGCGGTATCCGTTTCCGTGGTAAGGAAATGTTATTATCTCCGTCAGAGTGCTTGATGGATAAAATGACTTATATCGAGGATAGCGTTGAGATCGTTGGCGCTAGCGGCGGTTATCCTGATTCTCTTGACGAGGGTCTCCTATCTGGTGGGATCAACTTCACTTCGAGACTGTCTAGTAAAGCACCACGTACTCATGTCGGCGGTAATATGATGGATGACGAGTTGAAGGGCTACGCTCATTTCAATGGATTCCCGAAACATCAGGATTTCATGGGGCGGACGTTCATGAACGAATATAGTCGTGTAGAGCAAACGGCTCAGTACGTTGACTTCAGATTACGCTCAATCCTCATAGATACGCTCAGGGATTCGGAAGGTTATCGCTGATGATCCTATCAACTTGATCTTACGTGTACGTTACGGCGCTCATGAGGGCGTTCAGGAGATGATTAACATGATCGGTGCTGCCGCTGGTCTTGGCCCGGCCATCGTAACTAAGCCGAAATAAAGAACCTTTTGCGTTCATATATTTCCTAAAGGGGAGATTCAATTCTCTTCCCTTTTTTTGTTATCTTTGAGGCAGTAGAATTAAAATATGATATTATGTCTGCGATAAATGAGTATTTAAAGAGACTGGCTTCTATATTCGGAAGCATGGGTTTCTCCGTTCCGCCAGATGACTTCTCAGGTGTTGTCATAGACGGAAAGACGTATCCGGTCATGATTAGGAATGACGGGTGTTACGTGTACTTCGATGATAAAGGAGTAAAGAGACTTGTAAGCGAGGTTCCTAAAAAGGACTATCAGTTCATTAACATCAAGGACGCCCGTGTGTCGATCGTCAACCAATGTTATCGTACTCCGGAGGTCAGGTAGAGGCTCGTATCCATACCTATATGAATAATAAGGGAGATACTGGCCGAGAAGATATTTATCATCAACTCTTCAGATATTGATACGCCTATTGGTACGGAATTGGATAAGATTCCTGCCGAGTGGGTAGCTATAGATTGTAGCATAGCGGAGATGACCGATCGGAGTTGATATTCGTAAGTAAATGTTACGCCACGGAAGGGCAAGGTCCAGATCGAGGGCGTTGAGTCAGTAGACCCACGCCTGAACCCGGAGGTATCCCATTATGAGGTGGTGAATACGACTGACGATAGCAATCCTATCGGTACGGGTATGATAAGATACCGATACATGGAGTCGTATAGTATGTGATTTCCCGGATATGACCCAAAGGGAGATAATACCGGTGCTTAAATGCTTTGATACCGGAACCGGAAGGGTGCAGATAGAGGGATATAAGATATTTGATTACGAGATGGGTACCAGAAAGGAATGGTATCGCGTCAAACAAAGTACCGATCCTGAGAATCCGATAGGTAAGTTTATCACCAGCATAAGCGATGACTGGATTGAGGTCGTTTGTGACTTCACGGATATGGAGGACCGGGATATTGAGGTAACTGTAGAATGTTATAAGACACCGGCCGGTAAGGTGAAGCTGGAGGTTCTCACGTCATGGGACGGGAATATAGGAGTTAGGGATAAGAGCTATAAAGTCCTGGAGACTACCGATCCGTCACAACCTGAGGGCGCCAGCTTCAGTTCCTTGCCAGATACGTGGGTAAGGACTGTCTGTGATTTCGACGATATGGAGGAGCGTGACATCAGGTCTTATGTCGAGTGTTATGACGGAGGCAATGGCAATATCAAGCTTCGTAGGTTGGTTTCTTATGACTCCAAGATAAAGCAAGATACGTCCGCTTCGAGGTGCTTGAATCGGATGACGCCGGCTTCGTTCCGGGGCCGAACTGCTACCCTCGGACAGATTCTCTTTGGTGTCTTGTGATTTCACGGATATGGAAGATAGGATGCCTATTGATATCGAGGAGTGTTACAAGACATCAGCCGGAAGCGTGCGTATGAGACATGTGGTGTCTTATGACGGTGATCTTGGGAAAAGAAACCAGTTCTGGGAGATTGTGGACTCGTCTGATAATAGGTATGGGATAGGAAATAGGATAAATAATATCCTGCGGATTTTATCCGTGAAAGGTGTGCTCTAGAAAGGTTGGATGATCGTATTACCAGAAATGCGGTAGAATGTTACTCGACACCGGGAGGATCGGTAAGGATTAAATCCACTTACGTTATCAACCCTTTAAATCATGTTAGGTCGTATAATCATCATGTATTGAGTTCTACAGACAATGATATCCATGTTGGTACTCAATATACCTCTTTGCCATCCAATTTCGCCCGTATCGAGTGCGAGGAGCCGGATTATATGGATCGACTTATCGATACCACGGAGACTTGTTATGATACCGGAAAGGGTACGGTGAAGATCAGGAGACAGGAGTCGTTGAACGGAAATCTGGATGTAAAGACTTTCGACTATAAGATCGTTGAGTCTACCGACCCCGATCATCCTATCAATACTACCCTACGCAGACGGTTATTAACGGCTGGACGGTTATCAGCTGTGACCTTAATATCATGGAGGTAGATGACTGCTATGAGGTTGGTGGTCATAAAATTCATTTAAAGGGATTCAGGACGATCAATCCGGCGTTACAGGATATTAAGTCCATATTGTATGTCGTGTACTCTGATCATCCTGATTATCATGCTGGAGATGAGCTTAACTCTATTCCAGAGGGGGCTAAGGTCACGATCTGTGATTACGCGGATAAGAGCCAAAGGCATATGGTCCCGGTGCGGGAATGCTATGAGGTGGCCGATGGCCGGTTCTATGTAGAGGGAAGCAGGTTGGTGGATAACGATATGGTCGTAGAGCGGACGTCGTTGATGGTGATGGAGTCATCCTCCCCGACCTACCGGTAGGGACTACGCTGACCTCCATCCCCGATGGCGCTACTATCGTGGCTTGTTTATGTCAAACCTGTTAATATCAAGGCTATGGTTAAGGTATGTAATGATTATTATATGATTGACGCCCTAGCCGGCGGTGAGGTCATAAGGAAAAGGAAATATCGTCGTGAGAATACGATGATCGGATATAAGTGGTATGATTATAATGGGGTCGAGGTAACTGACCCCATTGAGATATCACGTCTTGACGGATTGGCTACTAAGCATCAACGTGTGGATGAGGCTTATGATGACCATGCTGTTTTTATGTCGTCAACCAATTACGTTAACAGCGTTTCCGGTATACCTATGGATAAGCATATGGTTGTCGTTGAATGGAGACCGGATAGCGAGCAAGGTTTGTCACCATGGCTCATGATGAGGGTCTTGACGGGATAGCTATTATATAGTTATTATCAATACCGGAGATAAACAGGCTACGATCTACACCCCCGTAGAACCTGAGGACCCAAATGATGGGACTTCCCGTGCGGTTGATGGCGATAACGTTTCCGTTGGCGGATCATATGTCTCTATATCCCCCAAGCAAGTAGAGAGGATAAGGGCTACTTTCCGTGATGGTAAATGGTATTATGAGTTAGTCACAAAGACATATCCTAGTAATACTGGAGGCATTAAGATCGGGGATGTTGATTTTGTGACGTTCAGATATTTATGGGAATCAAGTTCCGGAAGGGACTTGGACACGATGACGGAAGCCCTTAATTCTAATGTTCCCACCATAGATAATCTTGCTGTAGGTTGGTCTGGCCCCGGAAATGGAGATAGCTCTGTTAGAGAAGTTCTTAAATGGGGTGGTGATAATACCGGTTCTGGTAAGGAATGTGTTTGGATGTCGGTGAAGGATTTAAGGGCTAAATATTATGATATCCTACCTGAAGAGACGTATTTCATGGCCTACGCTACATGGTTTGGATCTAAAGGTACGGGTAAATGTTCTTTTGAACTTGTTGGATACAAGGGAGGTACGATGAGCCAAGATGGATATAATTTCATCAATACCGGTGGATCTGTCGTATATCAAAATACATATGATTTTATCTGCAATACCAGTAAGGGGGCGAGTACATATAAGACTTCTTATCAGAAAGTAGCCCGTATTACTTATAATAAGCTCACCAATGAGGTCTATATGTCTATAGGCGATGCTATAGATCAGGAGGATAATTATGATAAGCTGGAGCGGGAGATCAATAATATAAAGGAAAGACTTAGCGATGTCGAGAGCGAGTTGGCTGTCGTAAGACGTATAGCTGAGGGCAAGAGCGCGTATATCTTTGATACGGTCGATGCCATGAATGAGTGGCTGGCGGTTCCGGAGAACACGGCTAAGCTCCGTGTGGGGACAGCTTCTGGATCAGGGGCAGAAGGTACCTGATTATTGGTGGGATGGAACTCAGGCTTTAGAGCAGGAAGGTCCGAAGGTTGATTTATCCCCTTATTATACGAAAGATGAGATTAATGATATTGTTAATAATATCAATCAGAAGATAGAGAATAAGAGTACGTCTATTATCTTCGATACTTATATCCAGATGAAGTCTTTCGTGGATGATCCAACTAACGCCGATAAGCTTAAGGAAGGTACTATCTTGTTGATACGAGAAAAAAATGTACCTGATTATTATTACGATGGTGCTGGGATAGTTAAGATGGAGGCCGATGTAGAGCAATGCCTTTATGTTACTTTGGCTAACAAGCCTACGGAAAGCACTATAAGTTATACTCAAGATCGGGAGGTGACTAATTTCGCCCCGGGTGCTATAGCTAGATGGGTTGACGCTGACGGCAATGACGTGTTTTATAAGCTTGTTGAGATAGTAGGTGGTAAGGCTAAGTGGATTACCCTTATCGATACTAAATACGGTAATGTGACGCTACAGAGCACTTACGACAAGAATTATGAGATTGTAAATATCGTATCTGGGTCTAGGTTACAGGCTATAAATAGCGAGAAGAATGATATCAAGTTCGTTAATAGCGCTACGGGTAACGTGACTGTCGTGTTGAATGGGACCGTATCAGGGGGAGCCAAGAAGCTGGTGAGTATGCTGGCGGTGAACGAGGTAGTCTTGACCCCCGGAGCGGCGGTGTCGTTTACCCGGAACGGCGATGAGTTCGTGCTCACGGAGTTGTTTGGCGTTACTATCTTCCCAGATCTGGCGGATGCCAATCGTGAGGGTGAGTGGGTCATGAGCGTAGGCGCAACTGGTAAACCGATCCTTATGGAGGTAAAGGAGATGCGTAAGTGGGATGAGGGCATAGCCAAGGAGCTTACGATAGATGAGCTTAACGAGAAGTTCCCTAACGTGGATATCGGATTCGCCGTCGTATGCAAGACCATCAACAAAGTATATGAGATGGTTAATGGATATAAGGAATGGGTGTCTTATGATATAAACTCAATTAGTTGATATGGGATTTTTAGTAGGATATGATACGGCCCTGTCCTCGGTGACGTTTTATGTTAACGAGGATAGGTTCCCTTGTTATAATGGGAGGAATGCTGATTATGTGCCTGATCCGATAGTAAATTTAGGTAATTTTAATCGTAATCTCAGGTTCTCGGCAAACAATCCAGGATTCGTGGACGTCGATTGGGGTGATGGGACAAAGGATCAATACCCTTTGGTCAAGATATCTGACAGTAGTTATAGGATAGTATTCAGGTCTTTAGATATTGAGTACAAAAAGAATCCTGACGATACTACATGGTGGTTCAGGAAGGAGGATGGATCTCAGTATATACCGGTTCCTCCACATAAGTATAGCGATATCAGGCGTAGGGAGGTTACGATGAGGTTCTCTAACGTAATCGATGGGGAGTTCAATATGGATGGTATTGTCCTCCATGAGTTTCCTGTAGTTAATCTACCTGATATAACTTATTTGGCTATGGTCAGATCCGTTCTTAAAAATGGCGATATCCCATATGACAGGATAAGTAAGAGCGTTAATCTTCGTAATATACAGATGGGGTCTTTTTCTCATCCTGGTGTATGGAGTAATTGGCCAGAAGGTTTTTTGAACATGAAAGATCTGAGGTATTTCGGATGCAATAACATTTTTAACTTCGGGGATGATCCTGATTCTAATTGGAGAAGATTCTCTGAATGGAAGAATCTTACAGAGTTTAACTTCAACTGGTGTAACATTCCTTCTTATGATCCGGCTTTTAATTCTATTCCGGCAAAAGGTATAAGCATTATAAGCGATAGGAATAATATACCTGTATTTGATGAGGTGGATAAGGTAGGGATGATAAGACAGGCGTTACCTTTATGGGTGGTGGTAGCTCATGGAAACAAGATCTGGTAGGAGGGAAATTAAATAAGATCCATAATACGTATTGTTATTTAAGTGTGGTGCCGGTAGATGATCTTCCAGATTGGTTGTATGAGGTAAGGGAATTTAGGATATGGACTTTGCGTGATTATGATAAATTTATAAATTCGCAGGAGAGGGCTGATACGTTCGTTAACACGTTTTATGATAAGATAATGTCGTGGAGTTATATAACGATGTCACAGACGGCTTCTGACGGCAACAGGAATCAGTTTTATAAACTTACCTTAGATTTATATACTGCCGCAGCTCCTACTAATAAGAGACCATCTGGCGTTTATCAAGCCCCTGAGGGGTTTGTTAAGGGTGTTAGCAACGGTAATCCTACGACGCCTATGGAAGGTGTATGTACTTACCAACAACTACGGGCAGACATGGGTCTTGGCCCCGGCGCCAGCCTCCCCACGCCACGAGGGCAAGGCGGGCGGGGAAGGCTAGGATTACCCCGTTCGTCCTTGGCGTAAAGGACGGCCATGTATCCGTGTTCAGCGGAGATGTATTGGATGATAATATGAGTAAGTATAATTTCGCTGACAAATACGAGGCTATAGATATCTGTAACGATCTGGGATTGGATAGTTCACCGGTTGTCGAGTATTTCAGGAGAATAGAGGAGGGAGAGGTATGAGGCTGATATGTAAGGATACGAATAAAGGGTCTACAACCTTTTTTACTAAGGGTAAATACGCTTTTAGGGGCGTTGGCAGGAATGATACTACCGATGATGTGCCTGATCCTATATTGGATGGTAATAATTATAATGAGACTATAGGATTTTATTCCAATACTCCCGGCATGTGCGAGGTTGATTGGGGAGATGGGAATAAAGAGCAATTCCCTTTTGTAAAGGCTAGGAGTGGATCTATATATGGTCAATATAGGTTGATGTTTAGGAGAAGGGATATAAGTTATCGTAAGAATCCGGATAGCCATCCATGGTGGTTTTATAAGGAAGATGGGAGCGAGTATGTTCCCGCCCCCAATCATGCTTATGATGATGGCATGGATAAGGAGCGTGTGATATCCATGTCTTTTACCAATGATGTTACGATGATGGAATCCTATAGGGTTATGATGGTAGGTTTCCCTATACTTGATATGCCTAGCCTTATCAATATAATTATAAGTATTCCTGGGAATCGTACCATAACAGATATACCAAAGGGTAGGATAATGAGGATCGGTAAATATAGGCGTATAACATTAAATGAATTTGGCGTGGGGACATTGACATCCATACCGGAAGATTGGGATAGATTAATTAAATTGAAAGGCTTGAATTTGGTCATGTCTATAGATTTTAGCGATACCGAAGCTTCCAATATAAGAAAATTTCCTTCCATGTGGCCTAATCTGGAAATATTGTCATTGTCTGGCGGAAGAGTGAGAGTGTATCCTAAGGAATGGCTGTCATTCAATAATTTGAAAGAATTGTATTTAAATCATGGCAGTGCTACATCATCGTTTGACCCTAATACATGCCCGGCTATGGATGAGGTGGATAGGATAAATTCTAGTTTAAGGGTTTTTAGTCATATAAACAGATGGTATGGTTCTGTTGTGAGTTGGCATCCTTATATGAGCGGTAAGGGGCTGGAAAACATTGATCGTTTAGACGCTTCATATAGTTATAGTAATATAGATGTAAGTAATCTCCCTGATTACATATATGAGATGAGGTCTATGAATGCTTTTTATATGTATAGGAATCTGCCAACCCAAGAGCGATGTGATACGTTTATATCAACATTATATGATAAAGTGATGGGATTCGATTATCTTACCATGTCCTCCGTAGCTTCTGACGGTAAAGAAATCAGTTTATGGATTGTATCTAGGTATGTATTTAGCTTCAATCCTGATGATAAAAGACCTAGTGGCGTATTACAGGCACCTTCTGGTTTTATAAAGGGTCAGTCTAATGGCTCTCCGTCGACTCCTATGGAGATGGTTTATGTGCTTATGAATAATTATGGATGGAGGTTTAGTATGGCGCCAGAGGCTTCGGTGTTAAGGTCAATACGATCTTCTGATATTGATACGAGGTCGTATAAGCCATATAAGCTTATCGTATTTGACGATGGGCGTACCTTGTAGGCAATGGAGATGTTTTAGCTCATGATACGGATAAGGTATTATCGTTTGGGGGTCAACCAGAAGGGGAGTATTTATGTGATTCTATGGGATTGGACAGGAATGTTATTGTAGAATATTTTAACAAGATAGGTAATGGCTAAGACATTATATAAATACGAGGCATCATCCAACAAGTTCGTGTGGTTCACTACATGGAATAGGGCACTTAGAAATTTTTATACCGATGATTATAATTATGTACCTGATCCTGTCGTTGGTAATCCTTATAATACGTTTGTCGAGTTTAGATCCAGAAAGCCCGGTATGGCTAATGTGGATTGGGGGGATGGAATAAAGGAGCAGTTTCCTATGACCAAGGTTCGAGGGGAGGAAAATTATCGTATTATATTCCGTTCTTTAGCGATACAACATAATAAAAATCCCAATACTACGTGGTGGTTCAGGAAGGAGGATGGATCGCAATACGTACCTGTGGATAATCATGCTTACGCTGATGGGAGGGGGGACGTACAACGGGCTGTGTCGATAGATTTTACTTGTGATATTTATTATGCCAATATCCAAGTTTGCAAGATGACGGCTTTCCCGATTGTGGATATACCAGGACTTGAGTATTTGGTCGTATCCCATACGATGTATGCTAATGACGGTATACCTGTAGTCAGGTTGTCAAGATCAAAAAGTTAATTTATATCGATCTTCAAAATATAGGGCAAAGAATGACCGTAATTCCTGAGGCTATAACCAGTAAGACAAAGGTATATTATTTAAATATGTTTAATATGCTTGATCTTAGGGATATAGAATCTAGCGGGATAAGGAATATAAAGAATATGAAAAATCTTGAAACCCTTGACTTGTCTTCATGTTATTTGGATAGGTATATAAAGGAGTTTAATGACCTTCCTAAACTTAAGACGTTAAATATAACTCCTGGCCCCAGTGATATGTGGAATTATTTTGATATAAATACCCTTCCTTTTTTCGAGGTAGATAAGATAAATCCTAACATTACTAATTTTGATTTTTTAAATGACTGGGTAAGTGGAGAAAGGAGGACGGGTTGGAATGATGATAATATGCCTGGAAGGGGATTGGAACATCTTACTGGTTTCAGTGCAGTTAATAGCAATAGTCTTAGAATGGATAAGCTTCCGGATTATATTTATGAGATGAGGGCTATTACAAAGTTTAACGATGCATGCATCCACTCACTAGCCAAAAGATCAGATGATTTCGTGAACTCTTTCTACGACCTTGTTGTAGGATGGGATCAGATTACTATGACATCCGTGGCTAAGGATGGGAAGAGGAACCAGTTCTATAGTCTTTCGGTAAGAATGTATGGTGCTGTTTATCCATTCGAAAACCAGCGTCCTTCCGGAACGGAGCAGGCGCCGGAAGGATTCGTGAAAGGCTCGTCCAACGGGTCTCCCGCTACACCTATGGAGAAGATATATGTGTTAAAAAATAACTACGCCCAGAGATGGACGATTAAACCAGAATAATATTATGAATATCAATATTTTAAAATTAAATTGGGGGGGGGGTAAAATCCTATTTGCCTTATATGATGAGAAGAAGAATGTTACCCAAAAGGAAGATAATAGAGGTATTCGAGGAACTATCTCCTCAGGATAATGGATATTGGGCGGTTCCTGATGGGGTCCATGAGGTTGAGTTCGCGTTGGTCGCCGGAGGTCTTAATGGAGAATCTTCCGATATATATAATGCCGGGAGTGGCGGTAACGGAGGTGGTGTACTGACTGGGACTATATTCGTAAATCCAGGTGTTACATATAGGGTGGTTGTCGGAGATATAGGTGGTGATAGTATATTCGGTATATATCAGGCTATTGCCGGTAAAGGTGGAAGAGGCGGATATGGAGTTGAAGGGGATGGTCATGATCCTTCCCCGGGAAATCCAGGGCAAGATGGATCATATGTTTTTAACAACAAATATCCTGACCGATACCCTTATCCTATGGGCGCTGGTGGTGGATCGGGAGCTTATACAAGAGGATGGGATATAGGCTTTTTATCCGGAGGTAAAGGTGGTAATCACGGAGGAGGTGATGGGGCTGGAGCTGAGGATACTGAGGGTGTTAAAACAAAAATGGAGGTAATGCCACTTATTATGGAGGTGGTGGAGGAGGAGCCTCTAAAGCTTCTAATAGTGGGGCTACGAGAGGTCTAGGAGGATCAGGTTATCGTGGTATTGTTATTTTACATTATTTTAAAAATGGATGATATGGATAGGAATGATATTATAAAAGAATTAGGTTCTTATTTTGATATAGTTGAATTGGTGTGTCCTCATACATACAATAAGTGGAAGGATAGATCGTGGCAGTTTCTTGATACTGCGTTTCTCCATAATCTTCTTATATTACGGAGGGATATAATCAAACAGCCTATGTATTGTAATAATTGGGACAAGCGGGGCAGTTTTCCCAACGTGGTCTTAGATGCAACATCTGCCAGATAGTTAAGGATAAGAAAGATGTTTATCTATCCGCTCATGTGTTGGGTAAGGCTGGGGATTTCGATGTCAAGTCAATGACGGCGGAACAGGCTAGAGGCTTGATCTTGGATCATCAAGATATGTTACCATATCCTTTCCGGCTTGAAGGAAGGTGGGTTAGTTACATTTGACAGCCTTGATACGAGGAACGGTATACACGCCGTGGTGTTTTAGGTGCTTAACGGTATAGTAGTTAACTTTGCGTATAGGGTATAAAATGAAGACAAAGAGACATGATAGAGCGAGTGGGGGCTTTATGGAATATAGCGCTTGCGTATGGTGCCTCTTGCTGGGCTTACTTCCAGCCAGTGCATCATTTATTGACCGTATTACTTATAGTGTTAATAGCGAATTTTTTTTTTTTTTGGCTAGGTTAGCGCAAAGCGTAAGGGGCTGGAAGCTCCGACGAAGTCGTAGAAGACGGTTTAGTTTTAAGAGATGGTTTAGGGAGGTCAGGTTTACTGATATTCTTAAGGAGTTCGCTTTGTCCTGTTTTATAGTAATGACATTATGTGTTATATATAAGACGTTATACCCGATCGAGGAGGAGGCTAGCATGATACTTACCGTAACCAAATATGGTGTGTATATAGCCCTCGTGGGATATGTCATGCTTTTCTTGAATACCATAGGGGATACTTTCGCTGACGCTTATTTGGTTAAGGTATTCAAGGCCGTGTTTAAGAGGATAAACGTGTTCAAGATGTTTAGCTTCTCCAAGAACATACCTGATGAGACGTTTGACGATATAAAGAAGATTGCTGATGATGAGGTTAAGGATAAGTCTTAGGGCTGTTTTTTGTTTAGGTCTGTCGCTATTCCTGTCCTCTTGTGGAAGCAGGAGGCAGGTTGGCGAAACGTCTATTGATAGCCGGTTGATCAGCAGGATAGAGACGATGATAGATGAGGTTATAGACCGTAAGGTGGTGGAGATAAAGACATCTGATCTTAATGCCGATATCGTTATAACTGAGAGGAAGTTCGATACGGACAAGGATGTTGATCCTGCCACGGGGGAACGGCCGGTGTCCTCGCAGACAGATACCCATATCGTCATTGGCCGGCGGACAGCACGGTGACAGCCGATTCCCTTGGAGTTAATAAGACAAGGAATGATATAAAGGATCTGGATAATAAGACAAATATCAAATCCAAGGACGTAGATGATAAGAAGGAATCAAGATGGCCTATAGTGTGGATAGTAGCTGGTATCTTGATGATATTGTTGGTATTGGTGTATATATTGAAAAAGATAAAGGTTTTATGAGAAGAAGAATGTTGAATAATGGAAGTGATGGTCTTGTTGATCAACACACAAGATTCTTGATGAGATTTGACAATGATTTTAAGGTTGATGGATACCCCCCCCCTAATATCGAGGATGGTTTAGAGATCAAGGGAGGAGAGTTTGTTACCGATTCTATAAGAACTGGATATAAATACACAAATACGTCTAATTCTTATGGGATGATTAATACATCTAGTACATTGTCACCTGATCTATTTGGTGATGGAGATCCATTTACCATTGATTTTTGGTATAAACCATTAGCCGTTATTGACGCTTGTTCTGTTGGCCATGAATGGTATAATGGTATTTTTTATTTTGGTATAGCTGGTGATGCTGGTGATTTAGGTTTGTTTTTTGCTACTCGAAGAGGATCGTATGGAGGTAAAGCATCTGATGCTATTATTGGTAGGTGGTATCATATAGCTATGGTTAGGGTTGATTATACATTATATGGTTTTGTCGATGGCAAACGGTCTGTTTCATTCCCATGCTATAATATTTCATTGGAGACATAGTAATATAGATTTTAATAGACAAAGGGATGGTAGTAATAGGGCGTCTTTTGTAATAGATAATTTTAGGATAAGTGATGTAGCTAGATGGACGTCTGATTTTGATCCTCCTAAATAAAAAGGGACTATGATCTCTCACCGTCCCTTATCTAATTAGTTTTTAAAGAATATGTAAATAGCATAGAGGTCAGTCCCTGATTCGAACCGGGGTGTATGGTTTTGCAGACCACCGACTAAACCAACTCATCCAACCGACCGTGACGCGAATATAAAGATTTTATTTGACCAGATGACTTAATTAACCATCTTTTTAACTAACAACTTCCCTTAAAGCCAAATAGTTCTTATTTAACTTCTGGAATCGTAGAGATAATTGTATAGACAAGTATTGTTTTTAGGTGACTCTTGTTGGAAGCCAATGAACAAGGTGGCGGCGTCATAGCGTGGGGCTGGTGGTTGCCTTCCATGGCCGGCCAGGAGCGGAGCGACTCACGACCCACCCTGCCGATTCCCTTTGGCACTTCACGCTTTAGCGCAGAAAAGAAGTAAACATATAGGATCATTATGTTTAAAGATAGTAGTCATCTGCCAAATAAGATCGAATTAAAGAGTCTTGAGTGGGATTATTAAGATCTTTATCTGCCAACATACTACTCATTTTTAAATTAATGTTTTTTGGATGTCTACTTTAGATAATAAAAGGCGTTAGCTAACATCATTTCATTAATCGGGTTATTAATTAGAAATTGGTAAGAATTAAATAAAGGAATGCTTTATAATGAGATTTGCTTCAGAAAGAAGCGAAGCTTCTTATATACGATACGTTCCTTTTTAAGAGTTATATGTCTGTAGCCGGGGACAACCCTGACCTTAACAAGTTTATTGTATCCCTTAGAGGGATGCTTAAATACGATCTAAGATCTCTTTATCTTTACCTAGCTATATTCATGGCTATCAACGGAGGCATTCTTCTTAGCGAGGACGATCTTCTTGCCGCTCTTATCTTATGATTGTATTTGTGATGTTGATCAAATTAGTATCTTTGTGAAAAAGATACGAGATGAATCAGATTAATATCATACCGAAGATAATTCATGATAAGTTCGCCGCTAGGATTATCATGGATGATTACGATATAGAAAAACCTATCGTTATTACTGTCGTGGCTAGACGTAACGATGGTGAGTATAATACCAGATATTGACATACCCGACATCGGGCGTTGATTATGAGGGTAATGTGTTTTTCGATGTTGCTAGGTCTCATGTTTGCCAGATAACATCGGTATTTATCAACGGGCATGAGGTCAAGACATATTATACCGATATCCCGGATCTTGATATGCAAGCCCGTTATGACGATAGCTTGTGCCGGTACGATAACAAGGTTAATATGAATGATATTAGGCTGTCGTTTCAGGTGCTAGAGACACGTGATCCCAAGGTGTTGCAGGTATTGGATGAGTCCAGTGGGGCTGCTGGAGGATAGGAAGGCGATCATCGAGATCACTACGCCGGGCATGTCCGACCCCGTTACGTTGTTTCTTGGCAAGAATCAGGTCAATACCTTTACCAGCCTAACACTAGGTCTCAATTGCTTTAATTACGATGATTGTAATGTCAAATACCTTGACCTCCCAGACGGTATATATGATATCAAGATCATAGGTAGCCCTTCCACTTACAATTTTAGTCGCAAGTATCTTAAGACGGATCTTATACGTAGACGTCTTGATCGGCTATGGATTAAGACTGATGTCCTATGCGAGGACAAGGATAAGGATCTTATAAATAAGATACAGGAGATGGAAACACTTATGGTCGTGGCTGAGGCTAACGTCAGGCTGGATAATATAGAGGCGGCTCATGGATCATTGATCGTGTAGGAGAGCTTCTTGAGATGGCTACTAATTGCGTGGATTGTTGAATTTTAAAGATATAATTATGGGTTGTAATACTTGTAAGGAAAAGGCGTTAAAGGCCGAGAGGGAAAGGATTGAGAGAAGCATGATGAATCATTCTTCTTCTACCGCTGTTAGCGATATGGAGTACGCTTCTAGAAGTACCGCTGGTTGTATGGTTATGCAAGATCCGTTGCAGACCATGGAGCGTGATGTGGTTAGTATATATAAGCAAGTTCGTACTAAGGGTGATGGCGTTGGTGTATCTTATCTTAATATGCAGAAAAAGATCCGTGAATGGATCAAGAACTTGCCGTATGGATGCCCGCCTGACGAGGAGGTACAGGAAATGAGAAAGGAGATTCTGAATGGGCGCGCAGAGCATATCAAACCTTGATAGGACGGATTTATGTAAGTCCGTAGACGAATGGCTGTCCTGCCAATGGGGTAGATATATGAGATACCATAGGTATAGGATCGGTGACAAGCCTGATATATCCTATTGGGGTAAGATAATTCGTCTGCAAAGGTCATTATGTGATAATGATTGCGGGTTATGCCCGGATGAGGTGAGATCGTTAAAGGAACGTGTTAATAAGTTACTGGCATGAGAAAGTATAATTGTTCACATATAACTCCGTCCACTTGCGTACCTTATGAGGGGTGATCTACCAGAGTGGTCAAAGCATAAGGACTCTGATGAGTGTGTTATGATCTCTGATGTGATAGAGGAGATATATGACGAGCTTACCCGTATCAGGGAGGCTATGGATGTCAGGGATCTTGGTGAGTCTTGCGTGAAGGTAAGTGGTGATAAGACCGTAGCGAAAATTCTTTATGCTTTGGAGGATAAGATTTGTAATAGGTAACGAGCCAATGGAGAAAAATCGGTATTGGTGATAATCAGTGGCATAGATATATATTTATGAAATATTGTTAAATATTTTGTTGTTTATATATTTCGTAATATATTTGCATTGAAACATAAACGACGGCATCTCACTAAAGGTCGTTTAAGTTTGAAAGATATTGACCCGTTCGGCGGTTCGTAGAGGTGAGATGCTATGTTCTGCTGTTCGGGCATTTTTTTTGCTATGGAAGATATAAAGATTTTTGAGAGTAATGAATTTGGGAATGTAAGAATAGTGTTGGATGAAAAGGTGCTCCATGGTTTGTCGGTACGGATGTGGCTAAATGCCTAGGTTATTTAAAGCCTACCGATGCGGTTAGAAATGCGGTTGATGAGGAGGATGTTATCATTTTGTCAAGTAGCTGTAAATCAAGTATCCAATTTGGGAGGAGTCTTCTAAATCAGGCAGTTAGAGAAATACGCTTAATCAATGAATCCGGTGTGTATTCGTTGATTTTGCAATCTAAGATCAAATCCGCTAGATCGTTTAAGAGATGGGTTACAAAAGAAGTTCTTCCTTCTATAAGAGAGACGGGGTCGTATTCTTCTTTGATCAAGCTGCCTAATTTTACTGATCCCGCAGAGGCTGCCGAGGCTTGGGCTAAGGAGTATCGTGGCAGGGTAGCCGCAGAGAAGCTGGCGTTAGAGGAGAAGGCTAAAGCCGAGGAGGTGGCTAAGGTCCTTGAGTCGAAGAAAGAGGATATAGAATTTTCAGAGTCGTTTATCATGTCCGGTGAGTCGGATTTATTGATAAGGGATTTAGCTAAGAAACTTGAACAGAATGATATAATTATAAGTGATAAATGTCTTCGTGATTTTCTTGTTAAGATAAAGATAATAGTTAAAAGGATCAAGGTTAATGGAGATTGGGAGATTACGGCTAACGCCGTAAAGAAAGGATTTGCTCATTATCGGGATAAGAATATATGTACGGAATCCGGAAAGGTTGTATATGCAAGGACTATCTATATAACAGGAAAGGGTTACCGGTATATATTGTCATCTATAAACGGTAGTAAGAAAAGCGATTTCATATTATGTGGAGGCATGTTCAGGGATTATGGCGTTTTTGCCGGATCGGAGTCATTTAGTCATTGGGATAATTAATTCCATTTTTGCCCAAAAACTGATAATCAGGTAACTGCATATTTGCATTTACGGTTATGTGTCTCATATCGGTAAAATATCTATATTTGCGACAAAGTGAATCACAATGATATACGGCAATAAAGAAATAGTACGGACGTTCACCAGAAACAACCCTCCTGCTGGGTACGTGGGCGGCTCTGTTGACTACCGGGTCCCTCAACGTCTATTTTGGCGATACGCAGGAGGAGGCTGGCAGCAAGGCTGAGGATGATATCAAAGCCAACGGTCAGGACTACGCCAATACATATGCCGACATAATACCGGCTGTATGGTATAATGATCAGGTATGCGATGAGTTTATCAAGAACAATTGCGTAAGCGGTAAGGGATCCAAGGAACAGGTATGTATAGAGGAAGGCAGGTTCGTCTCTTACGTATCCAAGAAAGACGCCAATGATAAGGCGATGGTGGAGCTTGGACGGATCGGGCAGGGGGAGGCCAACGCTGTTGGGGCTTGCTGCGAGGACTGGGCCTCACAGCCTTTTCGTTTGTTTTACAAGAACGATTGTGAGGCTGGCACATCGGGCAAGGAAGGTATTGTATATGAATTACCAGCCGGAGCTGTCATATCCGATATCTCCCAGATAGACGCCGATACGTTAGCCTATAGGAAGTTCATGAAAGAAGGTCAGGAGAAGGCTAATGCCGAGGGTAATTGCTCACCTGTATTCTATAATACTATGATCGGTGATTGGTTCGAGAAGATATGTCCATTCGGATATAAGTCCGGTAAAGTATATTACTCTATCAAAGCCAACAGGTTTAGGTCATGGATATCGGTTGAGGATGCCAACGCCAAAGCCCGTGAGGTTTTGATGGTAGAGGGGCAGGAGTACGCTGATCTTAATCTTGAGTGCGAGAAATGGATTGAGAATATCGATCAAGAAGATCAGTGTTATTGGTGATAATACCTTTTTTTGTTTTTCCATAATTTATAGATTAGTGCTTGGAGGGGATCGTGTATCTCCTCCATTTTTTTTGTATATATATCAATGGTATTAAGTTTATATACTGTGATTCACTTGTTTGTATGTTGAATATATTTTATATTTGCATACCTATCTATTCATCTCGAACCGATAGGTATTATGTTTAATTTAAAATATTGTTCAAAGTTATGAAAAGTAGGGTTGAAATCAAGTCTTCCGACAGGAAATTGATGGGCGTTGTCATACCGGCGCTTAGTGATAATGGTTTTGTTAATATCACTTTAGCCATGAAGGTTTTGTCTGATGATAGGCTTAAAAAGGGGCTGTCTCCCAAGAAGCTTAATGATATCATTAAGTATGATGGGTTTCAGGAAAAATGCAGGAGATAATTAGTAGGCTGGAAAACAGGGATTTATGTAAGCGGATAAATATCAGCCTACAAAATAAGGCTCTAAATCTTAGCGATTTAAATAAAATGGGATTAGCATGTCGAAAAGGTAAGGGGGATGGTCAAATGTGGTATATGAATCCATATCTTTTTCTCGTGGTAGCCATGGAGATGAGTCCTGAGGTTTGCGCTGATGTTGTAATGTGGTTTGTTGATAATGTTGTAGGGACAAGAAATGCCGCTGGTGATGCTTATATAGAGATGTGCAGTAGTGTATCTTCACTTATAAGTGATAAAAGTAATTTAAAGGAGTTGTTATCAAGGATAGCCAAGGGTATAAATTTCGTCGTGTTTGGCGTGCATGAGGAAGGGATAAGGAATAGAGCTTCTTTTGAAGAATTGGATATGATAGTATCAATAGAAAGGAATATATCTTATGCTATTAAGGCTGGATATATAAAAGATTACAATGGTGTTATAAATGATTTGGGAAGGCAATGGAAAGAAAGATGGGGTAATCCTGTTCTTAAATTGAAGTCTTGATTTTATTTCGTTGTTATAATTCGCAGATATAGGGGATACGAATGTCGTATTCCCTATATTGTTTAATGGAGTGTGTTATCTTGTTATTAAATCAAATCTGTATCTTTGCTGAAAACAGTAACATTATTAATATGTGTAGTACAAATGGTTGTTGCCATGATCATTCAAGGGAACGTCCCGAAGAGTGTTGTCATGGCGTTAAGATAGATAGGTTTCTTAACAAATGCCCTAACGATCCTTGTGATCCTTGCGATCGGGATTGTCAGGACGAACCTTGTGTTGGTTATGGATGTCCTATAACCTTGTATGATAAATGTGTCTTATACTCAGGCGATGAGTTGGTGGCGGATGGTATAGAGAAAGGTAATGACATTTCTGTCGTTATAGACTCATTGAGGCGTATTATAGCGTCTAGGGATAAGCAGATAGATTTATACCATCGTGAGGTTCTGGATTTGAAGAGGATTATAAACGAGCTTGTCAACGCCGGTGGTAGCGGCGGGGATAGCGGAACTGAAGAGGAGGTTTGGTGATGAACGGTTGCAACAAAAAACAATACAGACCTACTGTAGACGACACGAAAGTACCGTGCTCTACGTACATGAGTACCGATTGTATTTACCCAGGTGATAAGGTACGTGTGGAATCATTGGGATTATCCCCTAATTGCGATATGTCCGATACCCTTAACGCTATGATAAAAGCCATACGGGATAGGGATGCCGAGATACTTGAATTAAGAAGAATGATCAATAAATTGATTTGATATGAGAAATAATTGTAATCCATGTAAGCCGGAATATAGACCGGGGAACGAATGTAGTATCTACAGCTCCCAGATCATATATGACGGTCAGTCGTTTCCTGAGGCAGATATCAGGAACGGTGATGGCATGAATAGCGTAATCGAGTCTCTGGTAAGGAAGCTGGTCGCCGTATCTGGCGCCACGGCGTCCATCCAGCGTGACTCGTTCAAGGGCGTTCAAGCTGTCAGATTAAGATACGAGCCGTTAGTCGTGCTCAGCGTTACCTATTGTGGCACTATTGTCCCCAATGACGGGTATGCCGTTTCTGGCAGGTCCGTTAAGTTTAAAAAGAAATATTGCATGGGTGATGGGTTCACTGATGTTAATATCGTATATACTACATTGAATAGTAATATTTTAAATACCTCATGTTATGGCTAAAGAGTGTACGATACGGTCTTGGCTTCCGAGTGCGACGGCTGGGTATGTGGTGAGACCCTTAAGAAGGGGTCTCTCCCCGTAGACAGGTTAGAACTTGATTCTTTTTCAGAGGCTGTCAGGGAGCTTATAGAACGGTTTTTCGAGGAGGGATGGTTGCCGGATATGATCTGTGATCTTGGTTGTGGAGGCGCCAGCGTGTTTGAGATTAAGCCTACTAACTTCGAGTATCCTCCTGAGGGTGGCGAGCAGATTCTGGAGATTATCGTAGGTAAGAGTGATAAATGGACTATAACTCAAGCGGAATGATATGAATAATTTAAAAGATATTCTTGCTAAGATCGAGCAAGGTTCCTCATGGGTGTCCTACGACAAGATTTCCGGTACCGGACCAGACAAGGTCGCTATTAAGGTAGAGCCGGGATGGATGGGTAGGTTGCCTAGGGAGACTTACGTGGCGGTCGAGAAAGGCAAGGTTACGAAGCTCGCTACTATAACCCAGAAGGGTATAGAGCGGGTAAGCGTGGATCCTACCAGTGTCATGTTCGACATGGAGGGCGGGACGGCGGTCATCAACGCCAAGCTTAACTCCGCCTCGGTCAAGGCCTCCTGTCTTACCCTTGGTGGCTCGGTGAGCAAGTCTTATATAGTCTCCATGAACGTGAATGGCTTATCCATGAAGGTTCCGGAAGAGATAGCAGATATATAGTGTATGCCGATCCTGAGGATCCGGAGCCACTGATTTGTATGAGGCTAGCTTTGTCATAGCTATGCCTAAGAATATGGATAACGAACAGCATCATGAGATGTTTGTCTTGAACGGCAAGGTTGTTAATATCAATCAACGGCCTAATGATACACCTTATATCATACTTGATCATGACTTCGATAACGTGACTAGCGAGAACGGTCAGGTTGTCATCGATATCAAGTCCAATACCGAGTATGATATCGAGCTGGTATGTTGCACTTGCGGTGATGGTAGTGAGCCGGAACCGGAACCACCCTTCAACGTGGATCCGCAAAGGTTGACGCTTAATAAGGATGGTGATACCCAAATCGTGAGGGTAGAGGCCGGAGATGATGTTTCATGGAGAATAACTAAAGGATAATATGGCAAGGGAAATAGATAAGAATTGTGTCGAGGGTAATTGCTTTGCCATTAACGACAAGAGCCATGGGGTAGGCGATAATAAGCTTAATATCGTATACAAGGCTAATTATACCGGTCAGATCTGTACGGCTAAGTTCCGTATAACGTCAAAGGACGGTAATATTGTCAAGGAGTATATGATAGCTCAGGACGCCAAGCCCGTTTATTATAATATCAAGATGGTTCAGCCGTCCACCAAGGACGACTGTCTGGCCAACCAGCATGGATCGGTGGTGTTGTATACGGTCGAGGAAAGGACTTACAAGTCGTTTATCTCGCAGGAGGACGCAGACGCCAAGGCTATGGAGGATATAGCCCTGAACGGTCAGAAATACGCCAACGAGCATGGTGAGTGTATAACCGATATCTGGTATAACGAGGAGCAGAGAAAGACGTTTATACGTAATAATTGCGATAAGTTCAGTGACGGTCAGGAATATGTTTATATCATTCCTGAGGGCAAGTACGTATCTTCCATCTCTCAGGAGGACGCCGATAGGAAGGCTCTTGAGGATATTGAGAAGAACGGTCAACAACAAGCCAATTTGGAGGGTGAGTGTAAGCCTAAGGAGAATATCTATTATGGTAAGTTTAGCAAGACCTTTACCCGTAACAATTGTGATTCCACCCAATACGGTACGGATGTGGTTGTTAACGAGACGATGGTTACAGGAGACTTCAGATCCATCGTATCTCAGGAAGACGCTAATAGCCTAGCAAGGGCTGCTGTCGAGGCTCAAGGCCAGGATATAGCGAATATCAAGGGTAACTGTGAGAAGATACCGGTATTTACCGGATCGTACTCCAAGGTATTCCAGAGAACCAACTGTCCTGAGGGTTCTACTCCTGTTGACTTCACTGTGGACGAGAAGATGTGTTCTGGATATCCGTTCACTTCTACGGTATCGCAGGATGCCGCCAACAAGCTGGCGCAGGACGCTGTCGAGGCGCAAGGTCAGGCTATCACCAACGAGCGTGGCGACTGTCAGACTAACGTCTACTATAACGTAAGGATGGAGAAGACAGTTACGAGAAATAATTGCGATGAGTTCCATATCGGTCAACCTTATACTTATGTTGTAGCCGCTGGTAAGCACTTCTCTATTATCTCTCAGGAGGATGCTGACAATAAGGCTAAGGCCGATCTTAAGGCTAACGCCCAGCAACAAGCCAACCTAGAAGGTGAGTGTAAGGAGAAGACGATCTACTACGGTAGGTATAATAAGGAGTTCACTCGTAATAACTGTGATGAGACCCAATACGGCACCAGGGTTGTCGTGGATGAGACTATGGTGACAGGAGATTTCAGGTCTACCGTATCTCAGGAAGACGCCAACAATAAGGCTAAGGCCGCCGTCGAGGCTCAAGGTCAGGATGTGGCTAACGTGAAAGGTAAGTGCGAGAAGGTGCCTGTATATACCGGTACTTATACACGTACGTTTACCCGTAACAATTGTGGTGCTGGCACTGGTGGTACTTATACGGTAAATGATAGGATGGTTGACGGTTATCCGTTCACGTCTACCGTATCTCAGGAGGATGCCAACAACAAGGCTAAGGCCGCCGTTGACGCCCAAGGACAGGCCCTTGCCAATATCCACGCCCTTTGTACGTACACCGGCCGTGCTTCCTTGGAGTTCACGAGAAACAACTGTGGTGAGTGTAAGATCGGATCTAAGGTGACGATCACCCAAGATATGGTAGAAGGACACCCATTCCAGTCTAACGACTCCCAGACCGCCGCTGACGCTATGGCTATGACCGCCGTACAGGCTCAAGGACAGGCTTTGGCTAACACCAAGGGTACTTGCTCTAACGCCACTATGTATACCGGCAAGGCTAGCTTCGAGTTCACGAAGAGCAATTGTGGCGCTAATCAGGTAGGAAATCCGTTCACCGTGACACAAGATATGGTGGAAGGTCATCCGTTCCAGTCTTGTGTATCACAGAATGAGGCTAACTTAGTCGCTATGGCCGCTGTCATGAATCAAGGTCAGAAGATCGCCGATGAGCGTGGTACTTGCCATGAGGCTCCTAAGTACACCGGCCATTATAGCGAGGCGTTCGAGAAGAACAACTGTCCGTCTGGTCTTATCCCGTCTTCAGTTACCGTTACTGAGGCTGACGTGACCGGAGGTCCGTTCTACTCATACGAGAGCCAGTTCGCCGCCAATGAGCTTGCCAAGGCCGCTGTCAAGGCGCAAGGTCAGGCTATAGCCAACGATCGTGGTACTTGCGACGAACTGAAGATATATGTATGTAATTATAGCAAGGAGTTCACTCTAAGTGTCCTACTTGTCAGTATGCAGATCCTATCACCGTAACCCCGGATCTTATGGGTCAGTTCTTTACCTCAACCCGTTCTCAGGAAGAGGCAGACGCTTTGGCTAAGGCCTATATCGACAGAATGGGTCAGGCGTTCGTCAACAAGAACTATGATGATACGTGCCATACGAAGACCGAGCAACCGGTATGGGAGACTATAGAGACCGTATGTAAGGACTGTATCTCTCAATTACATCAACGTAACACCAATACCTGTTATACTGATCCTGATAATCAAAGAGCGGTATATAGCTGGTGGTAATAATACATGTTTCTGGTTTGGTACGGCATCCAAGGCCTTTACCCGCCAATGCGCTGACGGAGGTGTGGGTAGTTCTGTTACTGTAACCCAGAATGATGTTACGGACCCAAGTCCTAGCTCTGATGGTAAGTTTAAGTCATGTGTCCTGAAGCTGACGCTAACGCCAAAGGCATTGGCGGCTGTTACAGCTCAGGGACAGGCGTTGGCTAACTCGAAAGGTACTTGTACGTGGACAGGAAGCTATACCGGTCAGGTTCAGAAGAACAATTGCGCTGATGGCGGCGTAGGAGACATGGTATCCGTAAGTAGCGATAGGCTGCCAGGACATCCGTATACCTCCAACATATCTTTGGCTGACGCTAATAAGAAGGCCGAGAATGCTGTTCGTGGAGCCGATGGACAGAACTACGCCAATAAGAACGGTGGATGTACTTGGACTTACGTGGCAAGCCGTGACTTCTATAAGAACAATTGCGCCGGAAGCGGGGTTGGTCAGAGAATAACGGTGACCTCTACGCAAGCCAACGGCGGTACGCCTATCACCAGCAAGGTTTCTTTGGCTGATGCCAGGAGCAAGGCAGAGCAGATCCTAGACCAGAGAGGACAGGATTACGCTAACCAGCATGGCGTGTGGACCGGTACTGGAAGCGCTACGTTCTAGAATGATAATTGTGGTACATGTAAACATGGTGTCGCTCTATCCGTTCCTTATAGTGCCTTAGGATTGTCAGCGTTGACATCTACCGTATCTCAGGCGGATGCCGACAAGGTTCAAAACGCTTTCAAGAATGATACGGCGACTAAGACCGCCGCTCGGAGCTTACGCTAACAAGAATGGTGATTGTGCCGATGACGATGATACCCCATCTTATGGTGATTGGAATTATTATTGTAGAGGATGCGATTATCGTAGGAGTAGGAATCAGACCAATCCTTGTTCTTCAGCCTCAGATCAAGATGAGTTGGTTGAGTCCGATTCAAGATCTTGTGGATGCGGATGTGATAATACATACCATATGGATGGTAGTAGGTGTAATCATGGTAATAGCGAGGAGCATTATTCTAAGGTGCAATCCTACAGGACATTGGCAGAATGGTGGTGAACATTGCTGTAATTCACAGGGCTACACTGTCTATACCAATGAGGTATGTAAGGGATGTCAGGGCGAATGCGGTGATATATGTGTTCCTGATAGCTCTATTAAGGTGGTTAGCGCTGGTGAATTTTGTTCTTCTTCATTGAATCAGGCTAATGAACAAGCTTTTAACAAGTATAAAGAGTACAAGAATGCATTACAATTTTCAGTTGATGCTAGGGTATGCCCTTCTAAGGTTGGCAATGATGACCGATGGGGAAATGTCAAGGCTACGAACTGTCCTAACTGTACTCCTAAGACTATCAGTTATAAGCAAATCGCTGGTAAATATGAGGCTTGTACCAAGGACGAGGCGAACAGAATAGCCGACAATAACCTCCAATCCGATGGTATCTCTTACGCTAATGGCTTGGCGCAGGCGGATAGATGTAATTGCGTGGAGCCAACAAAAGACGTGGTCATGGTCGGTATCTATGAATAATGATTAGCGCCATGAACATCTTGTCACATCAAGAGGATTTACGATTACGTATAATAATCAATGTGGTAGAATCTATATCTGGTTCTGTGAACTGTTACTGGCAGGATGATAATGGGCAAACTGTTACGGCTGAAGTACTAAATTTCAAGTATACCTACTGGTCTGGTAAAACCAAAGTGGTAGGTTTTGATTCAGGAGTACAATGTGGGTCTATAAGTGTTTCTGATGAGGATCTGGGAACTGTTAAGATCCTGATATGTAATGGAAAAGGAGAGGCTAATAAGTCTCTCCTTTTCCATAACATCAGGATCTTAACAGTTCCCTGAATCACGACCAGAGATTCTTACATCCCACATTGTACTTCTCGAATCAAAATATACACTTCCACTTTGGTACCAGACCCGGAATTGTAAAGCCAGCGCTATTGACTCCGTTCTCTCCGTTTTGTGTATATCCTATACCAGTTACAGAACCAGATATAGATGATCCACATTGATTATTGTACGTAATCGTAAACCTCTAATGACAGATGTTCATGGCTCGTGCAATCATTATTCATAGATACCGACTCATGACCACGTCTTTGTTGGCTCCACGCAATCGCACTCCATCGCATTGGCTTTTTCCTGCGCTAGTCTCTGTGCGTCAGCCTGTGCCGCGGCGGTAAGTTGGTAGTTTCATCAACCTTGTTTATTCTATTTTCGATAGAAATGACTAATATTGTATCACTAACATTAAAAAAGTAAGATTATGGCATGTGCTAAGAAAAAGAAGATGGCAGAAGGAGGCAAAGTCTCCGAGAAAAAGAAACCTCAAATGAAATGCGGAGGTAAGGTTAAGAAGAAAAAGTAATAACAGGAGGGGTATATCCCCTCCTCAGTATTTAGCATATGAAAAATTCAGAATTTGTATCTAGGATCATGAATGACATGAACTCCATCAATAAGGACGCTCATGTCAGTAGAAGATGGATA